>Ga0209281_1000199_pt1 | contig 135753 bp, 126 predicted proteins | sample MedtruBG_FD_187514 | JGI IMG/M metagenome (GOLD analysis project Ga0209281, IMG submission 187514) | Root nodule microbial communities of legume samples collected from California, USA - Medicago truncatula BG (SPAdes) (version 2) | ecosystem: Host-associated > Plants > Roots > Nodule | place...
ACGGCTTGTCGGACTTGGCAGCGGTGTCGAGAAATTCCAGCGCGGCCTTTTCGACATAACCGTCAAAGTAGGGAATCCCGACTACACCGGGTTTGCCATCGATGACCGGCGTATCAACATACTGGCCGTTGATCTTGAACTCTTCGACGGCCTTTTCTCCCGCCTTGCCCGAGAGTGCGCCCTTGGTCACCTTGGCAAACATTTCCCGGGTTTCCGGGTCCATGTCGGGGAACCAGGTCGGGTCGGCGTAGGTGTAGGCATTGAGGTGATAGAGGCCGACGTACTTCATCACGTCATAACCCTGGGCATTGGGCAATGCATAGTCGGCTTCGCCCAGGTGCCACTTGCCGGTGAAGTAGGTCTCGTAGCCGCCGGTCTTGAGCACCGAGGCCAGCGTCCACTCGGCGGCGGGCAAACCACCGCCCTGGCCCTGGAAGGCCACGGTGGTCATGCCGCTGCGATTGGGGATACGCCCGGTCTGCATGGCCGCCCGGCCCGGGGTGCAGCTCGGCTGGGCATAAAAGGAATAAAAGGTCGTACCTTCTTGTGCCAGTTGGTCGATGCTGGGGGTTGGCATGCCACGGCCGACACCGCCACCGTACGGCCCCAGATCGCCGTAGCCGGTGTCATCGGAGACAATGAACAGGATGTTCGTCTTGTCCGTCTGGGCGGCTTGGGCAACCCCATTCAATGACAAAAGTGCAGCAAACACGATAGAAAGCCTAAAACGATCCGACAGCTTTTCCATACCAATATTCCTTGTTTTTTCATAGTGTCAGCAACCGGGTGATGAGTGCACCTCAATATTGTCCTTTGGTGCATTGACCATCGAGTAATTAGCCTAGGTACTGCATACAGAATCATTTCCTACTTTTTGCATGACTACGCACGGATTAAGGCCCACGGCAGAGTCTAGTGCGGATTCGGAAGTTGAACGTGGCAACTGCGATTTTTTAGAGGGCCATGTCACAACTATTATTTGATCGCGCAGTCGGGCCGCCCATGCCTAATGGTATTCAGCCTAAAGTTCTCGACTCACCAATCACTGTGGCCGTTTCACCGAGTTGCTTGCGCAATATCGCCGCAGAAAATATCGCTATTGCCATCCTCGGGTGCCGTACGTACGACGATGGAGTACGTGCCGGCAAGCAGGTCTTTCATGGCTATGGGCGCGCTTCGGTAGAAGGTCCAACCGTTGGTTCCAGCGGTGCTTTTGGTATTGACCTTATCGTTCATGGCGAAGGCGACAGCCCCGGGTTGTTGGCAGCTACCTTTATGGATGAACGTGTACAGGCGAGGGGGCAGCAGGGTTCCGGTTGGAACGCCTGTGATGTCGAAGTCAAAATTGGTTTGATTGCCGACACTGGTCAACGTGGTGCTGGCGATCTGGCCAGGATTATTGTGGGTAGCCGCCAAAGGAAGGTTCATCGAATGGTTCGATGAACTGCTGCAGCCGAAGAGACTTGCCATGATCAGTAGCGCTGGCAGGGCAGTACTGGGTTTCATTGACACCTCCAATAGTGGAAGAAGTGCATAGGGGAATATTGGGTATAGCTCATTAATACGCTATGGTTTGCTTGAAAAAGTCAGTCTTTATCAACTAAGCAGTGCGAGTTCATGGCGGGGGGGGTATTTCACTCATATCGATCGGATCGGCATACAGCTGAAATAAAACCAAAAGCCCTACTTTGTTACCCCGTTGAGCAGGACTCCGTACGACTGGAGAAACTCCACCGTGCCGTGGAAGATCAGGCCCACGCCCATTGCCGAAACGAAGAAGCCGACAATGCGTGTCGCCGCGTCAATGCCTTGCGGGCCAATCTTTTTGAGGATGTCATTGGCGTAAGCCAGAGACAGGTAGGTGGTAAACATGGTGGCGAAGATCGCCAATGCTACTGCCGCGAAGGACAGTATGGCGCGGTCGGAATCCTTGATGGTACTGGTCAGGCCGATCACCGTGGCAATGGCGCCAGGGCCGAACATGATCGGCATGGCCATGGGAATGAAGGATACGTCCTGGTTACCCTTGCTACTGCCTGGAATCAGGCTGCTGTTTGGCGAGGGGGCGAAAAGCTCGAAGCCGATACGCATGAGGATCACCCCGCCGACCACCCGGATCATACTCAGGGGAACCTCGAACAGACGCAGCAGCAGGTTGCCGAAGATCAGAAAGAAAAACATCAGCGCCAGCGCATAAAGGCAGGCCTTGCGTGCCACCTGGCGCCGCTCGGCGGCGTCTTTGTCTTGCAGCAGGCCCAAGAATACCGGAATGGCCTCAAGTGGATTGATGATTGCCAAAAGGGTGGTGAACATGCCGAAGAACAGAGTGGCGTACGTGTTCATGGATGATCTGCCCAGAGCGTGGTTTACCAAGTCACCATAGCTCATCAGTAGCAATTCGCCTCAAGTCATTGCCGCAGAAAATCAGGGGGCGGGAATGACGGTTTATACAGAAGCGTGAAAAATTGAAATGGAGGCAGGACCGAGCGATAGGTGGTGCTGATCATGCTCAATGGAAAACCCACTAATAGAAAATGCGTAAGCGATGGGCTTGAAACTGGAGGCAGGCTGCTGCTTCCGTTTCCCAGATGCTGACAGTTCAGTTGGAAGAGTTGCTCAGTTGCTGAAGCTCAAGTTGCTTGGCAGCACTGGCTTCGAGGGTTGCACGCTCTTCATCCAGATACCGATAAATGCTTTGGAAGTTGGCGATTTTCTGTTTGATTTCTGCCATCTTCTTTTCAATTAGCTTCGCGCCGTCAGCACAATCGATCAGCTTGTTCCGCTGCGCATCCAGAATCTCGCCTATTTCCCCCAGGGAAAACCCCATGCTTTGCGCGCGCTGGATAAAGTCCAGATCCTGCAGAGTTTGCACTGTGTAAACGCGATAGTTGTTAGTTTGCCGCAGCGGTGAGATCAGGCCGATTTGCTCGTAGTAACGGAGCGTATGGCGGCTGGCGCCGCTGCGGGCCTCGAGTTCGCCGATTTTCATTAAAACACCGCTTGACTATAGAGTTGGGTCGATAGTTTACGCTTGATTTTTCACCTTAAACAAGGAGCAGGGAAATGAGCGTGGAGTGCTTTGTCACGGGGGGTACCGGCTTCGTCGGTCAACATTTGGTGGCGTGCCTGAGTGCAAAAGGTCACACCATTCGGGTGTTGATGCGTCGCCCAGAGCGACTAGCTGCACTGCGCGAGCAAGTCGATAATTTGGGAGGGTGCGCAACCCGGGTATTTGCCGTAGCTGGCGATCTGGAACGGGACAACCTCGGGCTGAGTCTTGCTGACCGAGAAGTGCTAAGGCACGCCAGAGTCATATTCCACCTGGGCGCCCACTTCGCATGGGGGCTTTCAGTGGAGCATTCTCGTGCGGTGAATGTGGAAGGGGCAAAGCGCGTGGCGCTGTTGGCGGCTGAGCAAAAAAGCCGTTTAGTGATGATCGGCGGCTACATGCTGAAAAATCATGAACATCTGCAACGCATCGGAATTGATCCTCGTCATCCGCAGTTGACGAATTGGCCTGCCGTCTACCGACATGTCGGTGGTTACGAGGGAAGCAAGCTGGAGGCGCATTTTGCGACCCTGGAGGTCATGGCCGCCAAGGGCGGGGAGATTACCGTTGTCCACCCTGCGACTGCCTGTGGTCATAGCCGCACGGGGCATATCCTTGACGGTCAGCCGCTGGTGGAGCTGATACGCAACCTTGTGCAGGGAAAGCTGACTGCAGTGCCCGGTACCGCCGAGCACTGGCTGCCACTGGTCACCGTGGATTACCTGGTTGAACTGGTGGCAGTTTGTGCTTTTGATCCGGCCATGGTGGGCCAGGAACTGCTGGCGCTGGATGACCAAACTCCAAACTTGCGAGAACTCCTGATACAGGTGGCACACCCTTTGGGCTTAAAGTCTCCCAAGCATCACATTTCACTCCGATTGCTGAAGTTGCTACTGAGTATTCCTCCCGTCGCGTGGTTTTTGAATACAAAACCCGAAGCCTTGGACTTTATCCAGACCACTCGTTTTGATACAGCGGCGGTCGAGCAATTTGCCAACAGACATGGAATAGCCAAACCGGATATACGTCAGTCTTTGCAGCACACTGCAACGTTCGTCAACTCATATTGCATAGGCAAGGGCCAGACCCTCTGACTTCTCCCTTGGCGGCGATAAGAAGGCGAATAGCATCCTACTGGGCGATCCAGTGCTTATGCCACAATAAATACTGGGGTTGGTGGGATCTTCGTATCTTCAAACTTTGCGCCGTCGATACAGGGCGGCATTCTATCGAACGACACTTCAGCGACAGGGATCGTCATCCATGCAATCTACTTTCAGCAAAGGCGTCATATTTGCACTCTCCGCTGCGGCACTGAACGCAACGATCGGTGTACTCAGCAAAATACTCATGAGTAATGGTTTTACCGCTAGCAGTGTCGCTGTCATCAAGACCGTACTGGGTTGCGTGCTTCTCTCGATCCTGTTGTTTTTCCTCAAGCGCCCGGCGGCGTCGACCAAATGGACTCAGGCGGCTATCTGCGCATTCCTTGGCATCTTTGTGCTGTTCCATTTCGAAACGTCCGCCTATCGACACTACGCTGCGGCAGGTGTGGTGGTGGTGCTGATGGCCAGTGCCTCAATTTCCTCGATCATTCTGGGGCGTATTTTCCTCAAGGATGCCATCACCGCGAACGCTACCGTTGGTGCTGCACTGGCTATCGCCGGGATCTCGGTGATCTTCGGCGGCGACCTGCAGCAGGGCTTTACCCTGCAAGGTGCTGCACTCGCCTCCATGGCCGGCTCCGGCTATGGGGCCTTTTCGGTTGCCATGAAGCGTATGGGAGTGTCGGGGGGGCTGCACTTCACCCGACAATTGTTGTTCTTTGGCAGCCTGTACTTGCTGATGCCGGCTGCGGCCGATGGTTTCGCGATGGGCGAGCTGTCGCCGCTGGCGATCGCCGCGCTGCTGGCGCTGGCCACGCTGCCGACAATCCTGGGCTTCTTCTGCACCACCAAGGCCATCGAGTATCTCAAGCCATCCCAAGTGCAGGCGTTGGAGCTGACCGAGCCACTGTTCGCCGCGCTGCTGGCGTTTGTGGCGCTCAACGAAATACCGCGCGAAAGCCTGTACGCGGGAGCGGCACTGATCATCGTCGGCCTGTGTTTCTCCAATGAACTAATCCGCTTGGGTAGCAAAGCATCCGTCCCTTCGACCGAGTGAGCAATTTTCGGATCCTGATTACTTTAGCAATCAGTGGTTTTTAAGTGTTTTGAGCGACCGACCGCTTCTGGCCGATTTCTGCCTGTCGCGAAAGGTTGAATCCACAATCCAAAGCGGACCGTCACATTTCACCGGAATAAGCGGCGTGTTGTCAGCCATGACCAAAGCGGTTTCACAGCAATGGTAGGCGTAGACCCTGTGCGCATGTTTGATCACGCAAACTTGCATCGGAACGATCTTGAGCAGCTCGCTGATTTCCTCTTCAACGCTGTGTTTACGGCAACCGCAGGCACAGGACCACCGGTGATCTGGCAGTTCGAGAATGACTTGGATCACGGAAGGTCGGTGGGTAAAGGTTTGCGTTTGCCTTTCGCAACCACTACCTCCTCTTCAACCATATAGTCGACATTGCTCAAGGGAAGCATCCCGATATGTCGAAAAACGAGCCCGTTCGATGGGCTCGTTTCTTGTAGCCAGTGTTTGAACTACCAACCCAGCTGCTTGTTGAACGACAGCGCATCATAATAGTCATGCTGCATCGCGATCTTGCCATCCTTCAGCCGAATGAAGCTGATGCCCTTGAAAGACAACGGCTTGTTGGTTGCTGGCGTTTCAGGTGCCCAGGCGCCGGTGTTCTTCCCATCGAACTGCCACTCGAAGGCGATGTTGTCGCCTTCGATGATGGGCTGGCCAACCATTTGCCATTTCAAGTCAGGCACTGCATCGATAAAGAGCTTGATGACCTCGACCCTGGCAGTTTCCCGGCCGACTTTAGGCACCCCTACGGACGCGTCCAGGAACTCCCCGTTCTCGGCAAAATACTGTGCTGCCGCATCGGGATCGTGTTTGTTCCAGGCGCTCATGTAGGCGGTGATAACGTCCAGGGTCTTCTCTTTGTCCGCTGCAACCGAGAACTGGGCAAACAAGAGAAAGACAAGAATGCTGACGAGATGGGCGGATATCCGGTGCATGGTATTTCCTCTTCGTTTTTTGCTGTTGTTGGAGGTGCGGAAATCAGTTTTGCCCGGGCATGCAACGGCCTATCGCGGGGCAGGCAATTCAACCAGCGACCAATCGATCGATAGCGGCTTTAGTTTGTGCACCTTGGCGGCGGCAGGACGACTGGCCATGTTGCCGACGAACCAGTTCGCTGAATTGGCCGCGACGATGCGGCCTTCGCCGTTGATGATGAAGGCTTCGTTCTTCATGCGCAGCAGGCAGCGGGTGAGCAACTGATCAAATTCGTGCAGGGCAATATCCGCCGCCGCGACGCCGACAAAATGCCCGCCGGCGAAGATCGGCACCGAGAAGGCCAGTATGTAGAGTTCGGTGCCGTAGAGGTCCACAAACGGACCCTCGACCGACGCTTGGCCCGTCAGCTTGGGGCGGGTGAACCAGGGCATGCTCTGGTAGTTGTAGAAGCTTTCGCTTTGGCGATTGAAGTTCAGCATCATCGGCGCGATTTTTCCGCGGACGGGGCGGTAGAACCATTCGAGGAACAGCTCTTGATCGGCGAGCTCGCCCGGTTCCAGCACCACACCGGTGCCATGGATGTACGTATCGTTTGTTGAGAGCCGCTCTTCGATGGTCGCCTGCAGGAATATCAGGTCTTTCGAGGTGGGTTTTCTGCCTTCAGTGGCAAGCGCGTCCCAGACCGTCACCACTTGTTCGGCCAGCATGTTGAGTTGCTCGAACACCTTGCTGAAAACCTCTTCCAGACGCTGGGTGCACTGGCGAAGGTCTTCGTTCTGTTCTGTCGTGATCATGACAATGCGTTCTCTTGCAGCCTGAGTAGTTCGAAGCGCAAATCCATCAGGCGCTTGATGCCTTCCTTGATATGGGCTTCTGTCAACGCGCTGGCCAGATTGGATTCGCCGGCCATCACGGCCTGCAGGATGGCCCGGTGCTCGGCAATGGCGGTGTTTTTCTGCCTGTCGCTCATGGCGATCCATTGCAGCTCGCCCATTTCGGACTGCAACCGCATTTCAGCGTGGGTCAAGCGCACCGATTGGGCCGCGACGGCGACTTCGATGTGAAATCGCGCATCGGCACGTCGCAACTCGCTGCGTGTGGTGGCGCCCTGCAGTGCCGTCACGAAATTTTCCAGCCTTTGGTGCTGGGCGCTGGAGGAGCGGCTGGCCGCCAGGCCAGCGGCGGTAGCCGAAATCGCGATCTGTTCGTCGCAGAGGTCGCGAAGTTCCAGCGAGCTCATGGCGCTCAACCTGGCCTTGAGAAAGTCATCGGAAACTTCCACGGGGGCGCAGACGAAACTGCCGCCATTTCTGCCGCGTTTTGTAGCGACAACGCCGCGCTGACGGAGGATCGCCAACGCGTCGCGCAACGTTACGGTGGCCACGCCGAAGCGTGTCGCCAGCTCGCTTTCGCTGGGCAATTGTTCGCCCTCGCCAATCAGGCCCAGCTCGATGACCTCGATCAGCCGGCGAGCCACTTCCTCGGGCTTGCCTTCCTGGCTGACCTGCAGCAGGGAAAGCCGGTTCACTTTATTCAGTTGAGTCATCCTATTCGTCATAAAAAAATATGGAACTAGGTTTCTTTTAGTCATATCCCGTCTGGCGCGCAACATGAAAGCGGTTTTTAGCCCGAGTTCGGCCGCGAGAATGTCGTGATTGGATAAAAACGACACATTATTTGGCAGCTTTTAAATCATAAGATATGGTTTCATATGTTTAATAAAAAGCCTGGCTCCGGGACCTGCCCGGAGCGCTGAAATGCACTGGCATCGACACAGAGGAATGGCACCGTCATGACGAATCCAACGCTTAGCACTTGGGAAGCACGCGCACAGGCACTGAAGATAGAAGGGCGCGCATTTATCGGCGGGGACTATACCCACGCCGTCGAGGGAGAAACGTTTGATTGTCTGAGCCCAATCGATGGCCGCCTGCTGACCAAGGTCGCAAGCTGCTCGGCCGCAGACGCTGATCGCGCCGTTGAAGTTGCTCGCGCTACGTTCGATTCGGGCGTCTGGTCGCGCATGGCGCCGGCGGACAGAAAGCAGGTTATGGTTCGTTTCGCCGCCTTGCTGGAAGCCAATGCCGATGAATTGGCGCTGCTGGAAACCCTGGACATGGGCAAGCCGATCAGCGATTCGCTGGCCGTCGACGTGCCGCAAGCGGCACAAGCGCTGAGCTGGAGCGGCGAGGCCATCGACAAGATCTACGACGAAGTGGCCGCCACCCCGCACGATCAACTGGGTCTGGTCACCCGCGAGCCGGTCGGTGTGGTCGCGGCTATCGTGCCGTGGAACTTCCCGCTGATGATGGCCTGCTGGAAACTGGGCCCGGCGCTGTCGACCGGTAACTCGGTGATCCTCAAACCGTCGGAAAAATCGCCACTGACCGCCATCCGCATCGCCCAACTGGCCATCGAGGCCGGCATTCCGGCCGGCGTGCTCAACGTGCTGCCAGGCTACGGCCACACCGTCGGCAAGGCCCTGGCTCTGCACATGGACGTCGACACCCTGGTGTTCACCGGATCGACCAAGATCGCCAAGCAGCTGCTGATCTACTCCGGTGAGTCGAACATGAAGCGCGTCTGGCTGGAAGCCGGTGGCAAGAGCCCGAACATCGTCTTCGCCGATGCCGCCGACCTGCAGGCCGCGGCCGAATCGGCGGCCGGTGCCATTGCGTTCAACCAGGGCGAAGTCTGCACCGCCGGCTCGCGCCTGCTGGTGGAGCGTTCGATCAAGGACAAGTTCCTGCCCCTGGTAGTCGAGGCCCTCAAGGGCTGGAAGCCGGGCAACCCGCTGGACCCGGACACCAACGTCGGTGCCCTGGTCGATACCCAGCAGATGAACACCGTGCTGTCTTACATCGAGTCCGGTCACAACGAGGGCGCCAAACTGCTGGTGGGCGGCAAGCGCACCCTGCAGGAAACCGGTGGCACCTACGTCGAGCCGACCATTTTCGACGGCGTCAGCAACGCCATGAAGATCGCCCAGGAAGAAATTTTCGGCCCGGTGCTGTCGGTGATCACCTTCGACACCATCGAAGAAGCCATCAATATCGCCAACGACACCCCGTACGGCCTGGCTGCAGCCGTCTGGACCGCCGACATCTCCAAGGCCCACCTGACCGCCAGGGCGCTGCGCGCCGGTAGCGTTTGGGTCAACCAGTACGATGGCGGCGACATGACCGCGCCGTTCGGTGGCTTTAAGCAATCGGGCAACGGCCGCGACAAGTCGCTGCATGCGTTCGACAAATACACCGAGCTCAAAGCCACCTGGATCAAGTTGTAAGTCAGCAAAGCCAAAACAATAACAGCCGACAGGACCTTGTCCTCAGGATAACAACATGAACAGTTCCGAATTCACTGCAGCGGACAGCGATGCCGCCCAGCTCAGGGCACTTGGCTATACGTCCAACTTCGAAAGAAGCATGAGCCTCTGGGAAAACTTTGCGCTGGGCTTCACCTACCTTTCGCCGGTCGTGGGCGTTTATACGCTCTTCGGCCTGTGCCTGGCGGCGGGCGGGCCGCCAATGTTCTGGTCGTACTTGCTGGTCGGCTTCGGGCAGATGTTGGTCTGCCTGATCTTCTGCGAAGTGGTTTCGCAGTTTCCGATTTCCGGGGGTGTCTACCCGTGGGCACGTCGCCTGGTGGGTAAGCGCTGGGCCTGGATGGTGGGCTGGATCTACTCCGTTTCGCTGTGCGTGACCATCGCCGCCGTAGCGCTGGGTGCCGGTCCTTACATTGCCGCGATGCTTGGCTTCGAACCCAGTCCGGTGACCAACACATTCGTCGCCCTGGCCCTGACGGTGATGGCGACCGTGCTAAACCTGAGCGGAACCAAGCTGCTGGCCAAAGTCGCCATGTTCGGTTTTATCTGCGAGTTGCTGGGCGCGATCGTGATCGGTGGTTACCTGTTGATATTCGAACGCCACCAGCCGTTTTCGGTGCTGTTCAATACTTTCGACATCAGCATCGATGGCAGTTACTGGCCAGCGTTCCTGACCGCGTCGCTGGCTGGCATGTTTCTCTATTATGGCTTTGAAGCGTGCGGCGATGTGGCTGAAGAAACGCCAAACCCGAGCAAGCGCATTCCCAAGGCCATGCGCATGACCATCTACATCGGTGGTGGCGCAGCGATCTTCGCCGCGTTGGCATTGATCCTGGCGGTTCCGGATATTGCCAAGGTGCTGTCGGGCGAAGACAAGGATCCGATGTCGACCATCATGGCCAATGCGTTCGGGCCGACCGGATGGCGCATCGTGACGGCGGTGATCACAGTCTCCTTCGTCTCCTGCGTCCTGAGCTTGCAGGCGGCGGCCAGTCGCTTGCTGTACTCCTTTGCCCGGGACGAAATGGTCATGGGCAGCAGCGTACTCAAGCGTCTTTCACCCAACACGCGTGTGCCCACTGCAGCGTTGATCACTTGTGGCGTGATCCCGGCGGCTATCGTTTGTGCAGGGTTCTACCTGGAGAACGCCATCGCAATCATCGTGAGCTTCGCGGCGATCGGCATTTATTTGTCGTTCCAGATGATCGTGGGTGGGGCGCTGTTCGCTCGAATTCGCGGTTGGAAGCCGGCAGGTCAGTTCACCCTGGGCGGTTGGGGCTGGATCGTGAACATCCTGGCGCTGATCTACGGCTTGCTCGCGATCGCCAATATGTCCTGGCCGCGTACGCCGGATGCCCCTTGGTACAGCAATTACGGCATTTTGCTCACCGCCGCAGTTGTCATTGTTTTTGGCTTGTTTTACATGGCCGTGTTCAAGCCGTATGACAAAGGTACTGCACCGTTTGCCGATGCATGGAAGCTGCACAGAAAGTAAAACGTAATGCTCCCAAGTGAATAGGCGATTCAATTGGGAGCGCACGCGATTTCGGGCGCGACACATGCCCCATGAAAACCTATCCCACAACGCGTATTTGGCACCTCCTCCGGATAGTGAAGGGCAACTATGGTGGCGTGAACCTCACCACTCCCGCGGGCCTTAGACGGACGATTCATCGTCAGCTGTTGCACCATCTGCAGGATGTCAGACCCGCATTATCACTCGCCCGTTGCGCCGACGGCGCGCGAGCACGCCCTTCAAGTAAGCATACGGACCATGTCCGTTGAGACGCGCAGATTGGATCAAACTCATGATCGCCGTTACCCGTTTGCCACTGCGCAGTGATCCTGCGAAGAGTCAGATCTGCAACAGCGGCGCTTCAAGGTAGTCGAAGGCAGCTCGCTAACTTGCTGGCGGTAGCTTTGTGAGAAGCGCCCCAGGTGCAAGAAGCCGTAGTCCAAAGCCAGTTCTGTGACGTTGGCCACATTGCAAGTGGGATCGGCGAGGCACGCGTGGGCGCATTCCAGTTTTCGCTGGTGAATATACTTACGCGGCGTCGTCAGAACGTGGCACTCGAACAGCGCGTAGAGTGACTCTGGCACACGCCAAGCCGGCATCATTCCCTCACCACAACCGTGCCTCTGCTTCGTCATATTTACTGGCGACTTTCAAAAAGGTTTCCGCCCACCCACTACTGAGACTGAGCTCTTGCAGCGGACCTGTTGGCGCAAAAAGTACAGCAAAGTGGGTTCTTGCGGGCAGCACTCCGCCTCTAAGCGAGTTGATCAATCCCTCCAGCTCTGCTTTTGCTTCATCGCTGTCAGCCCAAAAACACCAGCAGAAGTCATTCTCAGGAAGCGAAATCAATTCGAGGGATGCCTCCAGCACATGAATGAGGAGCTCAAGAGGGTTGTTGTGTTGAGTTGATCCGCGAACTAACTGCTTTGTACGGTTCATCTCCATAAGGCATCCAAACGTCAAACCGACGGAAAAAAGATAAAACCTGGCGCGCTTCGCCAGGATCGGGCCTCAGAACAAGTAAACCACTTTTCTCGTCAGACAAAAAAACGGGCACCTTTGATGCCCGTTTTCCTTTACTCAGAAGCCTGCGCCCGTAACCGCCGCCCAATCATATCTATCAAGTCACAACACATCGTGTAACGGAATGGCCAACTGTGAGGATTTTGCTGGAAGCCGCAGAGGTTGTTTGGGCCTAATGCTATTTTTCGCGCGATGCATACAGTAAATGTTGAAATATTGAAATTGCTACGTTGTTGCGGCATAACTTTTGTTCTGTCTATTTAATGGAATTAATATTGTTGCATGGAGTGCTATATGCAAAAACCAGTTACTCATTATTCATCTTCAATAACGTCTGGGTCTCTGCCGGTTCAAGCTGCGCAAGCCTCAGTTTTTCCTTCAAGCTTCGATAGTATTTTGTTTTGGGATGGGAATGTCCCGGCGGTTACTACGCCGCATAGTATTGAGGGCGTCAAAAAAACCAGAAACGAATACCAACAATTAGTGGCGATATTTCTTTCGGCGCACGATCAGATAACGAATGTTTTTTCGGGTGGTGCACCGAATATTCGAGATTATCTAGAGAAGCGCATGGCCGCAGGCATTGACTCCCAAGAGTTAAATGCGCTGGAAGCTGCCTTAAAAAAGAAAGTGATCATCGTTGAGCTTTTGCAAAGGGTCACAATGCACGGAAGTTGGCACGATGCAATATTGCATATTGGCGTGGACGCATTGTCGCTAGACAGAGAAACAATTGCCGAGTTTTTTGCAAGTGATGTGGAGTCAGACAGAGATGATGAAGTACGACTAAGTTTTTATGAAGAATTCCTGTTGTCGCTAACTGCCGCCTACGTTAAACGAATCCTTATCGAGGCCGTTCGCATTTTGGAGGACGCTTCCGCAACTGCAGACGCTGAAATCCATCGCGCCTTGGCAAGGGGCGAAGTCGCCTACACCTACAGGTTGCCCATTGGTCATGGCGAAGAGGCAGGAACCGTGGCGGGTGCCATTGCCATCCATTTCGCCGACGGTTGGACCTTCGGGGCGCGAATCCAGGGAGGCATTAGGTTATTGGCAGGGTTGGGGGAAGCACTAATCAGTCGGGCCACTGCTGTTGGGATCGGAGCCTTGTTCTATTCACCTGCTCTTGCTAACGGCGAACGCTTTCCTCAAACAGCTCTCAAACTACCCGGTACCACTTTTTTACCAAAGCTGCCGTCAAACCTGAATGAAATCGCCGCTGCCGAAGGAACCATTGACCTTCCTTATCGGATTTATGGCGACCTTAACCAATACACACTCGTTGCAACCCCGGCTGGAGGGAGCGTCTCGGAAAAAGTGCCAGTACGAGCATTGGCATTCGATCCAACGACCAGCAGCTACAGTTTCACGTCAAACGATACACCGCCCATTATCCTCAGTTTTCCAATTATTCACTTGGGAAACGGTTCGACAACTTCGCCTGCCCGACCTGCGCAAGTACCGACTTACACTGGAGTTACGCTGTCGCCATTGCTTGTGCAGCCTGAAACCTTGCCCGCGGTCGAATTGCCTGATTTCAGGGATTGCATTTACTGCTTTCCGATTGAAAGCGGTCTACCGCCAATCTACGTTGTGTTTAATAGTCCTTATGAAGGAGCAACCACAAGGGGAAAATACAGCGGTCGACTTTTCAATCCCGCCAAAGCCGGGGGGCCAATACTCGATCTCGATTGGACAAGTGCTTCCGTGATCCAGGCGGGTATTGACCTGGTAAAATTACATACTGGACGCTTTGGTCCTTCGGACGCCAATGCCATTATGATTTTTCGCTTGAAAAAAATTCTGCTGGGTGAATTGGTAATCACAGATGCTGACAAACGCTTCTATACTCATGAACTCAGAGAGCTGGAACGTTTCAGAGCATTAGGTGTGGTTGACGGTGTAAACCCGAATGACGACGGTGTTATTTGGAACAATACTCACGCCGCGACGCTGGAAGACTACAAGCTAAAAGATGATTTTGAATTACTCTACACGCCCGAGGCTATAGAGGCAGACAACAAACAAACGGACAGAGAGTCCAAGCAAATTGGAGGAATAAAACGATGAACGTCATAAAAAACATCGTACTAAACGAGAAGCCTGAAGAGGTAATTCTATTTCTTACCAAAAATGAATTGGGCATCTCCTTTCCTCGGCTTGATGGCCTTTATAATCGGGCTAACTGGGCGCATGTGGAGAACAACATAGGGCTATTGAACCTTGTCAAGAAAATGTGTGATGCCGGTTTTATAAAAAATAATGGGTGCATAGTAGTGAGAGGACCCAACTGGAGAGAGCCGGCATTCATGCTCGAAGGCAAATATACCTTTGACTGACAGCACCAAGTACCTGAGCGCAGGTGCCAGAGAGCGGTGACCGTAGCCATCATTTCGTGGCCGTCCAGTTCCCTTGTCCAGTCGTTTAAATCATCGAAGGCTTCCCAGGTTGAGCCGCTGCCGCAGCGGCTCTTCTCTTTGTTACGGGCATATTGAGTATCTTCGCCTGATCGGTTTTTCGCAGCCTCGAATCAAGCTGAGGAGCAACCTCTTTCTGGAGTAGCAATAAAACGGGCGCGAGAGCACCCGTTTTTCTTTACTCCGCCGCCTGCGCCCGCAACCGCCGCCCAATCACATCCATCAAATCACACCCATCGCGCAACGGAATGACCAGCAGCTTGGCAAAGTCCTCCAGCACTACAGTGTCGCAACCGAGTTCAGATCGGTAGGCAATGTTTTCCAGCACCTGCGTGACCGTACGGATACGGTAATCCGCCATGGCTTGCAGGACGTCGAGTGGCGCTTGGGTGTCGATGAGCAGGGAAGCCGGAACCAGGTCGATTCCGGTGAGAGGCATATATCGATTCATTTTGAATGATCTCTTTTAGATGGGCTCAAGGCCGTCAGTCGGTCATTCTCTGTTGTCAGGTCGCCAAACCCGAATCGCCATCTGGGCGACGGCGCCGACTATAAGCCGTATAAGATCAGCGCGGGAAGGTGAGACATTCCGAGCTTTATGTAGGACCCGCGACGATGAAACTTCAGACCTTTCACCTCAGGTCGCTGGAAATATAAACACAGACCTGAGATGTTCACGGCCCCTTGGATTCAGCCACCCACGCTATCCTTACTCATTGCTCTCGCCGTCGAAATGGACCTTCCCGAATGCAAACCCCGAACCCCCAACGCCCCCTCTGGAAAACCTACCTGTTTTTCCTCGCCCCGATGGTCCTGTCGAACTTCCTGCAATCCATGTCCGGCACGGTCAACAGCATCTACATCGGCCAGATGCTCGGCACCCAGGCCCTGGCGGCGGTGTCGGGCATGTTCCCCATCGTGTTTTTCTTCATCGCCCTGGTGATCGGCCTCGGTGCGGGGGCGGGGGTGTTGATCGGGCAGGCGTGGGGGGCGCGGGAGACGCATCTGGTGAAGGCGATTGCCGGGGCGACCTTGTTGCTGGGGGTGTTGATCGGGTTGGTGGCGGCGGTGGTGGGGAGTGTATTTGCGCGGTCGGCGTTGGTGGGGTTGGGGACGCCGGCCGATGTGCTGGACGATGCGGTGGCGTATGCCCATGTGATGTTGTGGATCATGCCGTCGCTGTTGGTGTTTGTGTTGTTCACCCAGTTGCTGCGCGGGGTGAGCGATACCTTGTCGCCGTTGCTGGCGCTGGTGGTGTCCACCTGTGTCGGGCTGGCGCTGACGCCGGCGTTGATTCGCGGGTGGTTGGGTTTTGCGCCGATGGGGATTCAGAGTGCGGCGATTGCCGGGCTGGTGGGTAACCTGGTGGCGATGGGGCTGCTGGCGTGGCGCTTGCTTGGCAAGGGCCATCCGCTGGCGCCGGACCGTGAGTTCTTCGCGGCGATGAAGCTGGACATGGCGATTCTCGGCAAGGTGCTACGCATCGGTTTGCCCACCGGGTTGCAGATGGTGGTGTTGTCGCTGTCGGAGCTGGTGATTCTGGCGCTGGTGAACCAGCACGGGTCCCAGGCGACGGCGGCGTATGGCGCGGTGACGCAGATCGTCAATTACGTGCAGTTCCCGGCGCTGTCGATTGCGATCACGGCGTCGATCCTTGGAGCGCAGGCGATTGGGGCGGGGCGCATTGAGCGTATCGGGCCGATTTTGAAGACGGGACTGATGATCAACGTGTGTTTGACCGGTGGCCTGGTGGTGCTCGGGTACTTGTTGTCGAGCTGGTTGCTGGCGTCGTTCCTCACCGAAGAGGCGACGCTCAACATGGCTGAGCACCTGTTGCACATCATGCTCTGGAGCCTGTTGGTGTTTGGTTTCCAGGCGATCATCGGCGGCATCATGCGCGCCAGCGGCACGGTGGTGGTGCCGGTGGCGATTTCCATTGTGTGCGTGGTGGGTGTGCAGTTGCCGGCGGCGTATCTGCTGGATGCGAAGTTCGGGCTGCAAGGGGTGTGGATGGCGTTTCCGGTGGCGTATCTGGGAATGCTGGTGTTGCAGACGCTGTATTACAAACTGGTGTGGCAGCATCAGAAGATTGAGCGGTTGGTATAGGCGGGGTAAAGGAGCGGATAATGCTTTGGACCAGGTTTGTGGCGAGTGAGCTTGCTCGCGCTGCGTAGCCCAGCGCGAGCAAGCTCCCTCGCCACAAAAGGCAGGTATGGCTGAAGTTCGCAGGCGCAATCGCCTGGGGAGGTTTCAAATGAGCCCCTTGTCCCATTCCATCCTGCAAGACCGGCCGGCAGCCGGGCGGCGTTTGATTGAACCGTTGCTGCCTTACGCCAATCGTTCCGACGTCATCGTTCTGGCCTTGCCCCGTGGCGGCGTGCCGGTGGCTTATGAGGTGGCCACGGCGCTGAAGGTTCGCCTGGACCTGATGCTGGTGCGCAAGCTCGGCGTGCCGTCCCACCCGGAGTACGCCATGGGCGCGATTGCCAGCGGCGGTATCCAGATTCGTAATGAAGAAGCGCTGCGGGTGCATCCGATTGCCAAGGCTGCATTCGACGCCGTGGTCGAGCGGGAAAGCCGCGAGCTATTGCGCCGCGAGCAGGTCTATCGGGGCAAGCGGCCGGCGGTGCAGCTCAAGGATCAGGTGGTGATCCTGATCGACGACGGCCTGGCCACCGGCGCCTCGATGATGGCGGCGATCCAGGCGCTGCGGGCGCAGGCGCCATCGCGCATCGTGGTGGCGGTGCCGGTGGCGCCGATCGAAACGGTGCAGGCGTTGCGCAGCGAGGTGGATGAGTTGATCTGCCCGCTGATGCCCGAGTGGTTCACCTCGATTGGCCATTGGTACATGGACTTTGCCCAGACCTCGGATGCCGAGGTGATCGACCTGTTGCACAGGGCATGGCAACGCGGGGAGTGCGGGGCAGGTGGTGGTAAATCAACGGGTGAGGTGGAATAAACGCCGGTTGTTTGCTTTAGTCCATCTGGTGCCACCCGATCTGTGCGGCACGCTAACTCAAGACGGGAACCCTCCCGGAGAGTGCCATGAATCTTCGATCCGCGCATTGCGTCGCTCTGGCCGGCATGTTGGTGTTCGGCCTGGTGCCGTTTGCGCAAGCCGTGGAGTACAAGGATGTGAACGCCAGGGCCAGCACCTTGAGCTTCACCTATGTGCAGATGGGGTCGAAAGCCTACGGCACCTTTGGTAAGTTCAAGGCCAAACTCGACTTCGACACCGATAACCCCGACGCCGCCCATGCCGTGCTGACCATCGACCTGAAAAGCATCGATGCCGGCAGCAGCGACGCCAACACCGAGCTGCAAAAGCCGGCGTGGTTCGACACCGCGACTTATCCGGTGGCGACCTTCGAGTCGACCTCCATCAAGGCCCAGGGCAATAACCGCTACACCATCACCGGCACGCTTTCCCTGCGGGGGCTCACTCGGGAAGTGAGTGTACCGGTGCTGCTGAAATCGCAGAGCGCCATCGGTATCTTCGAGGGCCAACTGGTGCTCAAGCGTGACGACTTCAAGATAGGTGAGGGCGAGTGGGCGGACAGTGTGGTGTCCAACGAGATCAATATCCGCTTCCGGATGGTGGCGCCGCAGCGGTGAGTCGGGCCGAACGTTAACTTGCGGTCAACGACACTCCTGTTGTGGGAGATTCTATGTTGCCTGACACTGCGCCATCGCGAGCAGGCTCGCACACATTTGATCTTTGGTGAATGCAAAATCTGAGTACGACGCCGATTCAATGGTGGGCGCTGTACAAAGAAAAACGCCCGATCCAAATTGCATGGACCGGGCGTCGATCAAGCCGCTCTAGTTCGCCTTTATCGGCACCGTCACGGTTTTGCCGAAGGCCGACTTGATGGTTGCCGTCGCGCCAGGCGACGGGCCACTGCCGGCGGTGGTCACCGCTATGTTCCAGCGCGCGCCTGTGGCCGTAGGCGTCAGGACGGCGGCGCCAAGGTTCACCGTACCGGTGGTGGTCGTGGCCGTTGCCGTGATGGTATTGCCCGTGCCACGGGAAGTGGTGCCGGACAGGACCCAATACCAGCGGCTGTTGCTGCGGGCGGTGACGGTGGCGCTGGTGACGATCAGACTCTCGTTGATCGCTGCCGAGACTGCCACGGACACCGTCGCCGGTGCCGACTCCGCGTCCTTGGCATCGCTGGCCCTATAGGAAAAGGTCGCGGTGAACGGTGCGGGGATCGTGGCCGGTGGTGTGTAGGTCACGCGCAGGCCATCGGTGCTGACCACGCCCTTGCCGGAGTCCGGTTGCTCCAGGCCCACCACTTTGAGCGGCACGTTCCCGTCAGGGTCGGTGTCGTTGGCCAGCACGTTGATGATCACCGGTTGGCCGGTGTTACTGATGGCGCTGTCGGGGTTAGCGACCGGTTTTTGGTTAGCGGCGTCCTCGACACGGGTATCGCCAGTGCGGAAGGTCGGCAGCGCGGCGGAGTTGACGTAGTTGACGCCGTCCCAGCCGGGCAGGGGGGTTGGCATCAACTGGAACTGGCCAGGGTTCTCGACATCCCAGCGCAGCAGCATGGAGGTGTCCTCGTGCTGGGTATTGTGGCAGTGCTCCATGTAGGTCCCGGCGAATTCCCGGAAGCGGATCGCCATTTCCACGTCCACCGAGCTGTCGATGCCTTCGCCGATGCGATAGACGTCCTTGCGCGCCCATTTTTCCCATTCCGGTGGGGCCTTGCCGTCGCGGTGGAGGACGATGCCTTCTTCGAAGTGCACGTGCACCGGGTGGTTCCAGCCGTTGCCGCCGTTCCTGATTTTCCACACTTCCAGGGTGCCGTCGCCGGAGAAGCCGGCAGCGGTCGGGCCATTGGCCAGTTGCGGAGCGGCGCTGATGATTCGGGGGTCCATCTGGTAGCCCAGACCGCCGTCGGTCTTGATGGTCCAGGGTTCGTCGTCGGTGCCGTCGGAGCGGCCAAAGGTGAACTCGCGATGCCGTGCCAGTTTCAGTCTGGCCTGCACCGTCGGGTCGTCACGGTTGAGGGTCAGCGGCAGCATGGTTTTACCCATCGGCTTGCCCGGTTTGGCGGGTTCGTAGTCGGCGGGGTTCATGCTCACGTCCTGGCCGGCATAAGGCTGGACTACCATCTGCAGGAACTTGCCCACCACCGGGTCGCCGGCGTCCCATTGCAGTCCGTTGCTACCGAGCTTGAGCACCGCCTTGTACTTGCCGGACAGGACATCGGCCAGGCTCAGCGGCAGACTTTCCGGACCCTTGCCGTCGTGGTGCTCCATCAGGTTGACGAAGTACAACTTGTCGCCGGTGCTGATCCCGTTTTTCGCGAAGTTGACGATGATGTCGTAACGCTCGGCGATGCCCATGGTGGGCAGAATGGCGTTGTGGTCCTGCAGGTCGCCGTCAGCATCCAGGTCCATGCTGCCGTCGAATGGCACGGCGTGTTCCATTATGTTGCCGTCGTTGGCGATCATGTGGAACGGCACGCGGGTGTAGGACAAGCCGGAACCGACCGGGCCAGGATATTCGCCACCGGTGCCGACGACTTCACGCACCAGCGCGATCCTGAAGTAGCGCGACACCGAGCCATTGAGAATGCGGAAGCGATAGCTGCGTGCCCGCACGTTCAGGCGTGGCTGGTACTGCCAGTTGACCAGGAGTTGATCGCCGAGAAAGCCATCGGTGTTGAACGGGTTGAACCACAGCTGGCCATTGGCGTCCCAGGCCTTGTCGGCCAGCATCAGGTTGACGTCATAGTCGCGGTTGCCCCAGGGCAACGCCGAACCGCTGGGCAGGCGCAGGTTGACGCCGTCTTGCAGTGCTTCGTTGCCACGATCCATGGCGCTGTAGTAATTCATCATCACCGCGTTGCCCTTGTAGACGTTCTGCGCGGTGAAATCGAGCATGTGGTCGTGGAACCAGTGAGTGCTCATGGTTTCGCGCCAGTCGCCACGGATCTTGATGCTGCCGTTGTTGCAGGTCTTGAGGCCCGGCGTGGCATCGTTGACATACAGGGTTTCACCGGGGGCGCAGGGGAACGCCGCGCGCGGATCCTGGGCGCTGGTGTTGATGGTGTCGTAACCGGCCAACTGGATCGGCCAGCGATAGTCGTAGTACTGCCCCGGAAAGAAAAACGCATTGGAATAGCCATCGCTTTCGGCCGGGGAGTGGCCATTGTGTTCATGGGTGCTGAGTGTGTGCAGGCCGAAACCCATGTTGGCTGACGGATCGATCGGCAGGGCGTTGTAGTGACGCATCAGCACCGGTTGGCCGTACCGCACCATCAGCAGTTTTGGCGGGAAGGTGCCGTCGAAGGTCCAGAGCGCCTTGTGGTTCTGAATCGGCATGTTGGGGTGAAAGCGGGTGTCGATGCCTTTGGTGGTGCCCGTTATGATCGGGGTGTCCGAGGTCTGGTTGTAGAGCCCGCCAGGCCCGAACTCACCGACGGCGTAGTTGTGCAACTGCCGGCGGTCGCGCATGCCGCCGTTGAGCTTGGCGCCCGCTTGAGTGGTCTTGAAGGCGACCTGTGGGTAGAACTCGTTCCAGCGCTGGTGCGACCAGCCTTTTCCTGGCGGACGACCTTCGGCTGGCGAGCCGACCGGATGGCGGTTGAGGAAGGCTTCGATCTGCGCTTTCCAGGGGTTGCGGTCCAGCACGTTGGAATACTGCGACGGAAACGGGTACAGCCCCGGCTGGCGCATGAAGGCTTCCAGCGCCGCGGCCGAAGGGCCGCTGCGGGCGATGTTGTTCGGGTCCTGGGTGGGCGCCGGGCCGACGATCGGCACCGGGAAGGTCAGGGTGGGCGGCGGCAGTGTCGGGTCGAGTTTTTCCGTACCGAACTCTTCGAACAGCAGCAGTTGCTGAGTGTACGGCTGGGCCCCGAACAATGGGCTGGGTTTGCCATTGGTGGGGATTTTGAAGGATGTCTGCAGGGCTGGCGGCAGCACGTTGTCGGTCGTTGGCGTGGTGCGGGTGCCGTACATACCATTGGGCAGGGCGTAGGAGCCCTGGTTGGTGGGAGACATGGTCTCTATGGCATCCAGCGCGGCCTGGGGGTCGGTCGGCGGGTTGGTATACGCCGAAGGATCTGTTGGCGGCGGCGGGCTGACATCGTCAAGCGGCGCGGCGTTGACGGTGCCGAGGCTGAAGTTGATCAGCATCACAGCGGCGATGCCCGGTTTGCTGAGAAAGCCGAGCGGTTTGAGGTCAGGCATTTTTTTCATGTTGTTCCCCTCGGGGGCGCGCCGGTGTGGCTGATGTTGGCCATTGGCTCGCTGCAAGAGGTGCGCCAATCTCCGGGAGGTCCGGGGGAAGACAAAAAACTGTTTGATATCAAAAGACTGGCGTTTTGGACTTTGGTCCTAAAGATGCAATGGGTGGGAATCCTCAAAGTTGGGGGCTTTGACCCACCCATTTCCCCCCACTCACACCCCGGTCCGGAGTGGTGGTGGGCGCTTTCACGAGCAGGCGAGCTCCCACAGAAGATCGAGGAGTGGGCAAAACCGCAGTCCCCTGAGGGAGCGGGCCTGATCGCGAAGAGGCACGTTCATCCAGCACAATGTGTGCCGGAGTCGCTGTTGTCAGCCTCGAAAACGCAACCAGGCGTCCGCCGGCGATGCGCATGGGCCGTCAATGGGGGATGTCTGTCCATCACCCTTCGGACCACAGGTGCCAGGCGCGCTATGATAGGCGGTCCTCGCCTCCCGGAGCCTGTCACCGCAATGCCCCTGATCAGCCACTTCAAGACCCCGTGCCCCGAGCACATCAATAGCCAGATCCTGCAGATGGTGGTCGACAACCTGACCGACATCAGCATGGTCGCGATCCCGCCCAGCAACCTGCTGTACAACCTCTACCAATACGCGATCGGCTATGAGGTGCACCTGTATCTGGAGGCGCTGAACGGTGAAAAAGGCATTGCCGTGGAGTTGATTGTCGCCACCGACGAAGACGATCCGCAAACGGTGACGGGCTTTGTGCTGTACCTGCCGGTGCAGGATGACCCCGAGGCCTGCGGCGTGGCGTACATGGCGGTGCAGGCCGAGTATCGGCGCCAGGGCGTGGCCCGGCGGATGCTGCGGGAAGTGGTCGGTCGCTATCCCCATGCCGAGCTGACCTGTGCGGTGGCCAAGGTGCCGTATTTCGAGGCGATGGGTTTTGAGGTGGTGGGCGTGCGTGCGACCCAAGTGTTGATGAACACCCGCGACCACGCCACCGATGGCTTGATGGCACTGCTGGATGTGGCGTCGATCTACAGTTCGCTGGAGGTGCGACAGATTCATACCTACCTGCTGCAAAAGCATGGCAAGCGGGCCATGACCGACGCGGAAAAACAACGCGACCGGCATCTGGACCAGTTGACGCGCAAGGCCAATGAATTTGTGCGTGGGCGGTTGGGGGACGATGCGGTGCCGGCTAGCGGACCTCGATTGCGCCTGGTCTGACCGTACTCTCCTAAACACCACAAATCCCCCTGTGGGAGCGGGCTTGCTCGCGAAGGCGTCGTATCAGTCGCCTAAAATGTTGGCTGACACACCGCCTTCGCGAGCAAGCCCGCTCCCACATTTAACCGCGGTCAGCGTTTAGGCCAGCTTCACATTCATGGTTATCCGCGCCGTGAACACCTTCTTGCCCTCGGCGTCGTGAATATCCACCGGCACGATCTTGTCGCCTTCGGTGGTCCAGTCCACCGCCTCCCCTTCGGCCACCGCCGTCACATCGCTCTTGGCCTTGGCCAGGTATTCCACGGTCATGCCTTTGGGAATCCAGCGTGCGCCGGCGGGAATGGAAACGTCGGTCATCATCCCGGCGGCCAGTTCGGCGGCGTTGCACATGGCAATCGCATGCACCGTACCCAAATGATTGGTGATCTCCCGGGCAAACGGCACGTGAACGGTGGCGCTGCCTTTGCGCAAATCCTTGACCAACGGGTTGATGGTGGAGAAGTAGGGCGCCACCTGGCAGGCCATTTTGCTGAATGCTTGCGGGCCTGCGCTGTTGAACATGCTGAGGAACTGACTCATTTTTTTGCCTCTTGAGGATGACGGTTACAGAATAATATTCTTTAACAGAATAATGCTCTGTGACGGAACAGTATTCTGTCGAAGGGAAATCTGTCAACCTAGCGCCACTTGTTTGCTGGCCACCGCCAGCCTCCACCCATGACTCTTCCGGACTGTCCTTGCGCATGGAAACCGCCGATCTGCTCGAACGCTGCTACCCCGGACGACGCGCCGAACTCAAGCGCGACATCTTCAGAAAGGCCCTGGGCCTGTTCAACGAACAGGGGATCGAGGCCACCACCATCGAAATGATCCGCGCCGAATGCGATACCAGCGTCGGCGCGATCTATCACCATTTCGGCAACAAGGAAGGCCTGGTGGCGGCGCTGTTTTTTACCGCCCTCGATGATCAGGCCCGCTTGCGTGACAGCTACCTGGCTGACGCACACACCGCTCAAGCCGGGGTGCATGCGCTGGTGCACAGCTATGTGGACTGGGTCGATAGCCAGCCGGAGTGGGCGCGGTTCCAGTACCACGCACGGTTTGCCGTCACCAAGGGGCCGTTCAAGGACGAACTCGCCACCCGCAACAAGACGCGCAACAAGCAGTTGCTGGAGTGGCTGGGCGCGCAGGGTAATGAGCTGGGGCGTTTTCCGGCGGAGCTGATCCCGTCGCTGATCGTCGGCCAGGCAGACAGTTACTGCCGCGCCTGGTTGTCGGGCCGGGTCAAGGGCAGCCCGAAGGCCTATCGGGACATGCTGGCGGAGGCGGCGTGGCGGTCGTTGTGCACCACCGAAACACAATGACTTTCCCCTGTAGGAACGGGCTTGCTCGCGAAAGCGGTGTGTCAGCCAACATTCATGGCGACTGGCACGACGCCTTCGCGAGCAAGCCCGCTCCCACATTGGAGATGTATTGATAGGAAGATGGTTTTCGGAGGTTAAAAAAGAGCCTCAAAGCTCTTGATGGGGAGGAAGTGGAGCCGTGAGGCTCAAGATGCGCGTGAAACAAGCGGTGAGCTTGGTAGGGGTTCAGTGCACTCACCACCTACGCAGCGGCTTGCACAAACAGGCGGCTGCGTAAGTTCATCCTAAAAAGACCTAGTGTTTTACTCAAGTACCGCTAGTCGTGTCCCCCGGCCAGCCGGCGCGGCGCAATGCCTTGAGCAAGGTCTCGGCATCCAGCCCTTGCACCCCATGTCCGTTGCCTTCGGCCGTTTCGGCGGCGAGCAGGGCATTGATGATGGCTTCTTCCACGGCTTCGGTGGCGGCCAGGAACAGCTCGCTGATGTGGTCGTTGTTGACCATGCTCAGGTTGTGAGTGGTCGGCGCTTTCTTGCTCTCGTAGGCGGCCGGTGGCACGTGATCGTTACCGGTGGCGAAGGCGATGAAGATGTCGCCGCTGTGGTCTTCATTGCCACCGCCGGTGCGGGCCAGGCCGAGGCTGGCGCGTTGAGCCAGACGGGTGCACTGATGTGGGAGCAACGGCGCATCGGTGGCCAGGCAGACCACGATCGAACCCATGCCCGGATGGGGCAGCGAGGCCTTGAGGAATGGCGAATCGACCTGTTCCATGTAGCGCCCGACCGGGTAGCCATCGACGCGCAATTCATTGCGAATACCATGGTTGGCCTGGACAATTGCGCCGACTGTCCAGCCGCCCTGGTCGCTGTTCAAGCGGCGCGACGCGGTGCCGATACCGCCTTTGAATTCGTGGCAGATCATGCCGCTGCCACCGCCGACATTGCCTTCGGCCACCGGGCCGCCCACCGCCGAATGCACGGCCTGGGCCACGTGTTCCGGCTTGACGTGAAAGCCGTTGATGTCGTTGAGCAAGCCATCGAAGGTTTCCAGCACCACCGGCATGTTCCAGTACAGGCGCCCGTCATCCGGTTGCTGCTCGCGGTCGAGCACGATCAGTGCGTCGCGCACCACGCCCAGGCTGTGGGTGTTGGTGAAGGCGATGGGGCTGGTCAGCAAGCCGGCCTCGCGAATCCACTCCAGCCCCGTGGCATCGCCATTGCCGTTGAGCACATGCACACCGGCAAAGCAGGGTTGCTGGCTGGTGGAACCGGCCCGGGGTTCGATGACGGTGACGCCGGTGAGGATGTCGCGGCCATTGACGGTGCGCCCTCGTACATCGCTGTGCCCGACCCGTACGCCAGGGACGTCGGTGATGGCATTGAGCGGACCGGGTTGCAGTTGGCCGAACTGGATGTTGAGGTCGCGGGCGCGTGGTTTCATGGGTTTTCTCATTTTCAATTTTTGGCAGAAAAATGCGGTCAACACCTGTAGGAGCTGCCGAAGGCTGCGATCTTTTGATTTTTTGTTTTTGTCGATCCGCAATCTTTCAAGATCAAAAGATCGCAGCCTTCGGCAGCTCCTACTGACCGTTCTTGACCTTGCTCCAGATCCGCGTGCGCACGCGCTCGGTAGCCGGCGGCAGGGGTTGGAGGGTGAACAAGGTGGCCATGGCTTCGGCGGGCGGATAGACGGCCGGGTTGCTGCGGGTTGCCTCGGCCACCAGTGTGGTCGCGCTGCGGTTGCCGTTGGGGTAGTTGAGGTGGTCGCTGACCGGGGCGATGACCTCGGCGCGCATCAGGTAGTCGATGAAGGCCATGCCTTGTTCCGGGTGCGGTGCGTCCTTGAGCAGCACCAGGGTGTCGAACCACACCGGCGCGCCTTCCTTGGGCAGGCTGTAGGCGATCTTCACGCCGTTGCCGGCCTGCTCGGCGGTGCTCTTGGCTTCGAGCATCGCGCCGGACCAGCCCACCGCCACGCAGATGTTGCCGTTGGACAGGTCGCTGATGAATTTCGATGAGTTGAAGTAGGCAATGTGCGGGCGCAGTTTCAGCAGCAGTGCTTCGGCCTTCTTGTAGTCCTCGGGGTTGGTACTGTTGGGCGGCAGGCCGAGGTAGTGCAGGGCGACCGGCAGCATCTCCGACGGCGAGTCGAGCATGGCCACGCCGCATTCGCCGAGCTTGGCCAGGTTCTCTTCCTTGAACACCAGGTCCCAGGAATCCACCGGCGCCTTGTCACCCAGGGCTGCGCGGACTTTGTCGATGTTGTAGCCGATGCCGTTGGTGCCCCACAGATAGGGTACGGCGTACTGGTTGCCCGGATCGTTGTTGGCCAGTTTCGCCAGCAGTTCGGTGTCCATGTTCTTGAAGTCCGGCATCTGCGCACGGGGCAGGGGGGCGAGGGCGCCGGCCTTGATCAGCGTGGGCAAGCTGAAGTTGCTGGCCACCACCACGTCGTAGCCGCTGCGGCTGGTGAGCAACTTGCCTTCCAGCACTTCGGCGCTGTCGAAGGTGTCGTAGACCGGCGCAATCCCGGTGTCACGCTTGAAGTCCTGCAAGGTGGTCGGGCCGATGTAGTCGTACCAGTTGTACACGTGCACCGTCGGGGCTTCGACCGCAAAAGCCGACAGCGAAACCGCCAGACAGGCGCCAAACCCCAGATTGAAATACAAGCGGTGACGACTCATGATGCGGCACTCCTGGCCTGTTGCGGCCGGTGGTAATCAGGAGTTTGCAGCGTATCGACCGGGGTGGCTTTCACCCATTCCCATCATGGGTTACTCAAAAGGGGTAGTGCGTGGACGCGTTGTTGAAAGAGTTGCCGGTGCACCAGGGGCTGGCGCGGGTCTTCACGGCGGTGGGGCGGGACGGCTTCTGGCGCGCGCTGGTCGATACCCTGCGCTTGCTGGTGCCGCTGGATAACGCGCTGGTGGCGCTGATGCGCCCGGGGCATGTGCCGCGCCTGCTGATTGACTTCGATGCCAAGGGCACCACCGAAGAACATGAAGAACTGGCGGACTACCGCGCCGGCATGTACCTGCTCGACCCGTTCTATCAAGCCGCCTGTGCGGGTATCGCCGACGGTTTGCACAGCCTCGAATCGGTGGCCCCCGACCAGTTCCAGCACAGCGAGTACTACCTGAGTTACTTCAGCACCGTAGTCGGTGGCGACGAGTTGCAGTTCATGGTCAACGTCGATGGTGCCGTGCTTGGCCTGTCCCTGGGGCGTGCGACACGCTTCAGCCTCGAAGAGCAGGGCCGCCTGCTGTGCGTGCGTGACTGGGTGCTGGCGGCGATGCGCCGACACCTGGATTTGCTGCCACCGGAAGGGCCGGCCGCCGAACTACCGGCCGGCGATCTGGCGACCTTGCTCGATCGCTTCGACGCACGCCTGACCCTGCGGGAAATCGAAACCGCGCGCCTGATTCTCCAGGGCTTCTCCAGCAAGGCCATCGCCCAGCAAATGGGCATCTCCCCGGAAACGGTGAAGGTGCATCGGCGCAATCTCTATCACAAGCTCAACGTGAACGGGCATGGCGAGTTGTTTGCGTTGGTGTTGCGGCCGCGTTGAGATCCAAGTCAAAAAGATCGCAGGCTTCGCCAGCTCCTACAGGGGAATGCACAGGCCCGTAGGAGCTGCCGCAGGCTGCGATCTTTCAGCTCTGCAGCTTGAACACCAACGCCTTCAACCCACACTCCACATCAGCATCCGGAAACTCCGGCGGGTTCTCCAGCCGCTGTTCAAACCGCAGGCTCGGCGCTTCGCGGGTCACGCCCTCGATCAGGAAGTCGGCACCAAACGCCGGGTCGTTCATGCACGCCAGCACGGTACCTTGAGGGCTGAGCAATTCCGGCAACCGACGCAGTACGCGCTGGTAGTCCTTGGTCAGCAGGAAGCTGCCTTTCTGGAACGACGGCGGGTCGATGATCACCAGGTCGTACGGCCCCTTGCCGATCACCTTTCCCCAGGATTTGAACAGGTCGTGGCCGAGGAAACCGACCTTGCTCATGTCGTGGCCGTTGAGCCGGTGGTTGTCGCGGCCACGGTTCAAGGCCGGGCTCGACATGTCGAGGTTGACCACGTGGCTCGCACCGCCTTCGATGGCCGCCACCGAGAAACCGCAGGTGTAGGCGAACAGGTTCAATACCCGCTTGCCCTCGGCATTGGCGCGGACCCAATCGCGGCCGTAGCGCATGTCGAGGAACAGCCCGGTGTTCTGCTTGCGGCCCAAATCTACCCGGTACTTCAACCCGCCTTCGGTGATGGTCATTTCCTCGATCACGTCCCCGAGCAGCCATTCGGTGGTGCTTTGCAGCAGGTAGCGGTGTTGCAGCAACAGGGTATGGGCGCCGGAGTTTGCCCACTGCTCAGACTGGGTGATCGCCATCAGCACCTGCTTCAGGTCTTCCAGTTGCGCCGCTTCCGGCTCCTTGAACAGCGCCACCAGTACCACGCCCTGCAACCAGTCTACGGTCACTTGCTCCAGCCCCGGCCAGCAGCGGCCACGGCCGTGAAACAGGCGGCGGGTTTCGGCGGGGGCGGCTGCCAGGGCGGTCAGCAGGTGCTGGTTGAGGGTGGCGAGGGCTTCAGGGTTCATCGGGTCGTGTCGATCATTTGTGGGGGCGGCATTTAACCATAATTGCGCATTCGGCGGACCACACAAAACCTTGTGGGAGCGGGGGGGCATTCGGATGCGAGTTATCACGTTTAATTTAACTTTACGTGAGGATTTGGCGATCTTCCGGCTCCCATACTCGGCCCCAACGAACAACAACAATCCGGAGCCGGACATGTCGCAGACCACTGCTTCACCCAAGTCCACTCATCCACGCTGGCTACGCCTGACCCATTGGCTCAACGCCCTGGCGGTGCTGGTAATGGTCACCAGCGGCTGGCGCATCTACAACGCTTCGCCGATCTACGACTTCAGCTTTCCCAAGTCGATCACCCTCGGCGGTTGGCTGGGTGGTGCGCTGCAATGGCATTTCGCGGCGATGTGGTTCCTGGCGATCAACGGCTTGATCTACCTGGCATTCAACCTGTTCAGCGGACGCCTGAAGCGGCGTTTCTTCCCGGTCTCGCCCAAAGCTGTGCTGCATGACCTCGGGGCCGCATTACGCGGAAAACTGAGCCATGCCGACCTCTCGCATTACAACCAGGTGCAGCGTGTTGCGTACCTGTTCGTGATGGTCGACATCCTCCTGCTGGTGCTCTCCGGGCTGGTGCTGTGGAAGTCGGTGCAGTTCCCGCTGTTGCGTGAGTTGCTGTGGGGATACGAAGGCGCACGCCGTGTGCACTTCTTCGCCATGGCTCTGTTGGTGGCCTTTGTGGCGGTGCATCTGGTGATGGTCGCACTGGTTCCGAAAACGCTGTTGGCCATGATCGTCGGCCGCAAGGAGCAGGTATGAAAAAGCGCATTCAGGTACCCGGACTGGACGAGGCGTCGATCCTCACCGACGCCCGCAAGATCCTCGCCCCGCAGATCGAAGACCACTCGCGCCGCTCGTTCCTGTTGCGCGGCCTGACCCTAGGCGGCGTAGCGATGTTGTCCGGTTGCAATATCACCGACAACGACAGCGTCGAGACCGCGCTTTCAACCATGTCGCGCTTCAACGACCGGGTGCAGGGCTGGCTGTTCAACCCCAACGCGATGGCGCCCACCTATCCCGAATCGATGATCACCCGGCCGTTTCCCTTCAATGCCTTCTACGGCATCGACGAGGCGCCGACGGTGCATGAGGAGGACTATCGCCTGGAAGTCACCGGCCTGGTCGCCGACAAGCGCAGCTGGCGCCTCGAAGAACTGCGGGCCATGGCCCAGACCGAGCAGATCACCCGGCACATTTGTGTCGAAGGCTGGAGCGCGGTCGGGCGTTGGGGTGGCGTGCGCTTCAGCGATTTCCTCAAGCGCATCGGCGCCGACACCGACGCCAAATATGTCGGTTTCAAATGCGCCGACGACTACTACACCAGCATCGACATGGCCACCGCGCTGCACGCGCAGACCCTGCTGGCACTGACTTGGGACGGGACAGTGCTGCCGCGAGAATACGGCTTCCCGATGAAGCTGCGCATGCCCACCAAGCTTGGCTACAAGAACCCCAAACACATTCAGGCGATTTTCGTCAGCAACACCTACAGCGGCGGCTACTGGGAAGACCAGGGCTACAACTGGTTCGGTGGCAGCTGACGGGTGCCTGGCTATTTCACACCCCACAACCCACGCTCCAAGGAGTTTCATCATGAAAAAGTTGACCACTGTTGTTCTGTCCATGTGCCTGGCCGTTGGTGCCGCCTCTGTGTTCGCTGCTGACACCATGAGCAACGACAGCATGAGCAAGGATTCGATGTCCAAGGACGCCATGTCCAAAGACGCCATGTCCAAGGATGCAATGAAGAAGACCGATTCGATGTCCAGGGACGCAATGTCCAAAGACGGTATGTCCAAGGATGCAATGTCCAGGGACGCGATGAAAAAAGACGCCATGTCCAGGGACAGCATGAGCAAAGACGCCATGTCGCAATAATCAAAGGCAACACAAAAACTGTGGTTTTTCCTGTTGTCGATCCGCTGTATCAAAAATGAATTTCCGTCGAGTCCGCTGCTCATACCTTTTAGGTGGCGGATTAGTACCCGCGAATTCATTGAGGCAATCAGAGAGCGGCACGGTCATGAGTCGAGTACCGACGGCGGGTGGGGATCTTCCTGGCGGGTTGATTCTGGTGGTTGAGGACGACCCGCTGATCCTGGAGTTTCTCTGTGAGATTCTTCAGGAGGAAGGTTTTGTCGTCGAACCGCAACTCAGTGCGGACGCGGCAGCGATCTATCTGGAGCAGCATGCGCCGCAAGTGCACATGCTGCTGACAGACATCACCATGCCCGGCAGGCTCAACGGCGCGGACCTGGCCAACCAGTTCGGTGATCGGTGGCCGGAGAAGCCGATCATGATCATGTCCGGTTTCGAAACCCCTGAAAGCGCAGGCGTGCGGCACGAGGTCTCTTTCATCAAGAAACCCTGGATGATTGGCGGGTTGCTCGATTGCGTGGACCAGACCTTCAAGTCCAAACGACTCAACTGAACTGCGCGCAGGTGCTACATTGCCGGGCAAATCCGTCCGGCACCTGCGAGGCTCCTTTCCTTGTCCGATCACTCTGTTTTCAACTCGACCTACCGTGCCTTTCTGTTCGACATGGACGGCACCGTCCTGACGTCCATCGCCGCCGCCGAGCGGGTCTGGACCACCTGGGCCGTGCGCCATGGTGTCGATGTCGAGACCTTCCTGCCGACCATTCACGGTGCCCGCGCCATCGACACCATCAGGCGCCTGGGCTTGCCCGGTGTGGATGCCGAGGTCGAAGCCGCCTGGATTACCGAAGCGGAAATCGTCGACGTCGACGGGGTACTGGAAGTGGCAGGCGCGGCGAAATTCTTGCGGTCCTTGCCCCTCAGCCAGTGGGCGATCGTCACTTCCGCCCCGCGGGAATTGGCGTTGCGGCGGATGGCGGCGGCAGGGATTCCCGAGCCTGCCGTCATGATCACCGCCGAGGATGTGACTGCCGGCAAACCGGACCCCGCCGGTTACCGCCTCGCGGCCCGACGCCTGGGTGTCGAGCCTGGGCAGTGCCTGGTGTTTGAAGATGCCACGGTGGGGATTCTGGCGGCCGAGGCAGCGGGGGCGAACTTGATGATTGTCACGGCGACCCATGAGCAGCCGATCGAGACGTTGCATGGGACATTGGCGGGTTATGACATGGTTGTCGCGAGCGTGGATGCCGGCGGTCTGATTCGTTTGCAGCTTTTGTGAACGAAACATTCCCCTGTGGGAGCGGGCTTGCTCGCGAAGGCGGTTTGTCAGGCAATTGCAATGTCGACTGATACTCCGCTTTCGCGAGCAAGCCCGCTCCCACACTTTTAATGTGTTGCCTGCACTTTTTGTGATCGACGCTTCAGTAAATTTTAGGGATCAACCGCCAGCTGCGGGCGCAATAGGCCTCGTACTCACTGCCGAACTGCGCCCTGAGCAAGGCTTCTTCCGAGTGAATGCGCGCGATCAGCGGGATCAGCGTCAGCGCCACCAATATCAGCCCGACCCCCGAACGAAAGGCCAGCGCCCAACCCATGCCGATGACCATCATCCCCAGATAACTGGGGTTGCGCAGGTTGCGGTAGATCCCCTCCGTGACCAGTCGGTGCCCCGGCTGAATGGCCACCAGCCCACTGAAGCGCTTGCCCAGCACAAACACCGGCCACAACCGCAGCGCGCCGCCGACGATGAACAACAGTGCGCCGAGCCAGCGCACGCCTTCACCGCCAAAGGTCCAGAAATCGATGCGGTCGGTATAGGCCGGCAGAAAACCGCTCAGCAACCCGATCACGCCGAAGGCCGGGATGACCCAGCGGTTGTCCCGGTCTTCGCGTTCCCCTGAACTCAGGTTGACCTCGGTGAACAGTGATGCGACAGCCATGATCAGGGTGGCCAGGGCAACGACAACCAGTGAGCCGTGGCTGAAAAAGGCTGCGAAACCACCCAGCCCCCAGATCGCCAGGGTGAGGTAGGCGAGGGTGCTGACGACGGCGAAAAACGCCAGTTTGACCGAGATTTTCATGGTGCCTCCACGAATTGGCTTACGTAGGAGCTGCCGTAGGCTGCGATCTTTTGATCGTTCATTGGCCTTCGAGTTTCCATGGGTAAAAGATCGCGGCCTGCACCTGCGCCAGGCCGCTGAGACGGTCGCCCCGAGGCCGCGTGAACTAAACTTGCATGAGAGGACCGTTCACCGCTGGTTCGTTGATCTGTTCGGCGAGCCGGTGGCGTGAAACAGGAGCCTGTATGCTTCACATCCGCACGCCTTTGATCCTGCACCCTGGCCTCTCGACCCCGACCCGCCGAATCTGGCTGAAACTGGAAAACCTGCAACCTGGCGGCTCGTTCAAAATACGCGGCATCGGCTTGCTGTGCAGCCGGGCGGCGCAGCAGGGCAAGCGCAAGGTGGTCTGTCCCTCCGGCGGTAACGCGGGACTGGCCACGGCCATGGCCGCTGCATGCCTGGGGCTCAAGGCATGCATCGTGGTGCCGAATACCACCGCGCAAAGCACCCGGGCGCGGATCAGCAATACCGGCGCCGAGGTGATCGTCCACGGCAAGGTCTGGGACGAAGCCAATCAACGGGCCCGGGAACTCGCCCAGGACCCACGCAGTGAATTTGTGCCGGCCTTCGACCATCCGCTGTTGTGGGAAGGACACAGCACCATGGTCGATGAAATCCTTGAAGACTGCCCGCCAGTGGATGTGCTGGTGACATCGGTGGGCGGTGGTGGCTTGCTGGCGGGGCTGCTCACCGGCCTGATTCGTCATCGGCACACCGATTGCCGCATCGTAGCCTGCGAAACGGAAGGCGCGGCGTCGTTCGCCGCGGCGGTGGCGGCCGGGCACCCGGTCAAACTGGCGAAAATCGACACGGTCGCCACGTCCCTGGGCGCCGCGCAAGTGGCCGCCTGGCCGGTCAGGCACATCAGCGATTTTTCCCATGAGTGCGTGGTGCTCAGCGATGATGAGGCGATCATGGGCGTGGTGCGTTACGCCAATGATTTGCGTCAGCTGGTCGAACCGGCGTGCGGGGTTTCGTTGGCGATTGCCTACCTGGATCACCCGGCGATTGCCGATGCCAATGACGTGGTGATCGTGGTGTGCGGCGGGGTGAGTATCAACGCGCAACTCGTGGCCGGGTGGGCACGTTTGTCCACTGGCACGCACGCCAGGTAGGGCTGGAAACGCTATCCCGGTGTCACAAGCCCCACCGCTGGCGATGACGATCTTCAGTGATCGGTGGCAACGCCCTCCTGGACGAGAATGGCGCGGGCCAGGTCTTCGTCGCTTGCGTTGTTGAGGGCGGGATTGTCCTGGCGGATTTTTTTCAACACCGCCTCCAGATAGGCACCACGAATCGCACCGCCACTGGCGACGAAGCTGGAAGCGTCATCCCGGGCGGGAATCATCAGTTTGTGGTCTTTGAACGTTGAGTACAGCGAAGCGGAAACCCCGGCGGAAGTGGCGACGTCACCCGCATCCACTTTGGCTAGAGCCGAGCCGAAGGGTAAACAAAGTACCAGGGAAGAAATGATAAACATCCGGCGCATGACGGTGTCCTCCGACAGCATGAAGCATAAGGGAAGTACCACATAGTTTAGGATGCGTGACGGTCGCCGAGAGTTCCCTGGCATTAGCGAGGAACGGGCTGAGAGGGAGGCAAGGTCGTTGAACGTCGATATTCAAAGCGTGGTAGTCGGGGCCGGCGTGGTCGGGCTGGCGGTGGCCAGGGCGCTGGCCAGGAGCGGGCGGGAAGTGCTGGTGGTAGAGGCCGGAGGGGGTATCGGCACGGGCATCAGTTCGCGTAACTCGGAAGTGATTCACGCCGGCATCTATTACCCGGGCGGCAGCCTCAAGGCGCGGTTGTGCGTGGAGGGCAAGCAGCGTCTCTACGCCTATTGCGATGAGCACGGTGTCGATTACCGGCGCGTGGGCAAGCTGATCGTGGCCACCGACGAGCAGCAGCGCGCGGCTTTGCAGCGTCTGTTGCAGCAGGGGCGTGTCAATGGTGTCGATGACCTGCAATGGCTCGATGGCCCGCAGGCCCGGGAGCTTGAACCGGCGTTGTCCTGCGTCGCGGCGCTGTGGTCGCCGTCGACCGGCATCGTCGACTCCCACGGGCTGATGCTGGCGCTCCAGGGCGATGCCCAGAGGCTCGGCGCCACGCTGGCCTTGCATACGCCGTTGCTGTCGGCCCGTTGCATCGAACGGGGTTTCGAGCTGCACATGGGCGGCAACCAACCCATGACGCTGTGCTGCCGCGAATTGATCAACTGCGCGGGACTGTCCGCTCCCGAGGTGGCAAGCAGCATCGTCGGACTGCCTGGGCAATTCATTCCCCGGGCGTATCTGTGCAAGGGCAGTTATTTCAGTTTCAGTGGCCGGGCGCCGTTTCTCCACCTCGTGTATCCGGCCCCGGAGAGCGCCGGACTGGGTGTGCACATGACCCTGGACCTTGGCGGGCAGGCGCGCTTCGGCCCGGATGTCGAATGGGTCGAGCACATCGATTACCGCGTCGAGCCTCACAGGGCCGAGGGCTTCTATCAGGCGATCCGCCGCTATTGGCCGGGTTTGCTGGACAACAGCCTGCAACCGGCCTACAGCGGCATTCGCCCGAAAATCAGCGGGCCGACTGAGCCGGCTGCCGACTTTCTCATCAGCGCTCGCGCCGAACATGGGGTGCCGGGGCTGGTCAATCTGTTCGGCATCGAATCACCGGGACTGACCAGTTGCCTGGCACTCGCCGAACACGTGGTGAAACGCCTGGACGACCGATGATCAGGGCTGGCACTGCCGGGCGGCCATCGGGTCTATGCTAGTGGGTGCGCTTACCGCCATCGGAGAACTCTGATGATCACCGTACGCACTGCCTGCCTGCTGGCCGATTACAAACGCTGGGCCAATCAGCGCCTCTTTGACAGCCTCGCGGCGCTCCCTCCGGGCGAAGTCAAAAAAGAACGGGTGTCGGTGTTCAAAAACATGATCGGCATCCTTAATCACGTCTACGTGGTCGATTGCATCTGGCAGGCGCACCTCGAAGGCCGGGGGCATGGCTTCAAGACCTCGCACGACCTGCTGCATGCCGATCTGTCCGAACTGCGCATGGCGCAAAAAGCCATCGATCGCTGGTACTGCGACTGGAGCGCCCGGCAAACCGATGCCTCCCTGGACAAGCCCCTGGAATTCACCTTTGTCTCAGGCGAAAGCGGCACCATGAGCGCCGGCGCGATGCTGATGCACGTGGTCAACCACGCCAGCTATCACCGTGGCTGGGTGGTGCAGATGTACTTCGAGATTCCGGCCATGCCACCGGTGACCGACATGCCGGTGTACCTGCGCGACTCCGAGCCGGTGTTCCTGCAGTCGATCAATGCCCCGATAGTGGCGCCGCCATGTGCTGTGCAATTTTCCAGTGCGACGAGTGTTTTGCCGGATCGGTATCGTTGATCAGTTGAATCATGCCCACTTGGCACAGATCGTTCGGGATATGGCGAAAATAGCAGATCCCCAAACTTGGTGGGTGCTGCAGGTTTAACTATAGTAATAATCAATATAGAAATGGCTTTTGAAGATTTCATCTCTGGTTTTCTTGAGTTTTAATCTATCACTGCCTTTCCTGATGCCATTTAATTTTTCACGGTACCTTTTTGCAAGCTCCATGTTTAATGGTACTTCTGTACCGTTTTTCATGAGGTGTGTTTGGTGTTCTGCGGCCTCATTGAGTCTGATATTCCAATCATGCTTTGAAGATGCTGGACTTCCATGTATGTATTCCATCAAGTTGATTTGGTCGGATAATTGACTCGGTGACATATTGTGCTGGTGGTCAGGGAAGGCGCGGCCAGATTGATGATTGTGTAGTTTTGGTGGAATTTCATTCATTGAAAGCCCGGATGAATATATTTTTTTTCGAGTGAGCGCTTCTAGATGAAGCGTGGGTGATTCAAAAATGCTGAAACTTTTTCTTAGTTTGAAGTCGGATATTAATGTGGCGCTTTTTCCTGTGGATTTTAGATATTCTGTCATTTTGTTTATTTGGTCTGCGGCGTTTTTAGCGTGAATTGGGGTTTTGACTGCTTTGTTTGTCGCGAATAGTTGGCCATAGTGGAACGTGGATGTGTGGTTGGTTAGGTCAAATGCATGAATCAGTTTATAAAATTTATGCCCGCCAGGGTCTGATTTGTTTATGGGGTCGCCCGCACAATACGCATACGCATTAAATCCTCCATCTCCGAACGGACTCCAGCTATCGGGGCTATTAAATCGCATCAACACCGGATTAAAAGCCCGATATCCATTCCCCAACAAATAATGCCCGGTCACCGGATCGGGCCGTTCGCCATTGAATCCCAAAAGACCAAGCCATCCGTTTTCAGGGTGGCGGTGTCCGTAGGGTGAATAGGCGATGGGTTTTGGCTGCGGATTCACATTGAGTATGTGCAACACCGAACGCTGTTGGTCGGTTGCCAGCAAGTGTGCATTGCGTTCATTACCTTCGCAGTGTTGCTGTGCAAGCAGCAAGTCGCCGTGCTGAATGATGGAGTGCTGTATCGCACCCTGTATCTCGGTCGCAAGCCGGCTTTTACAGTAGAAGCGCTGATGTTGTGGTGCTTGCTGTGGACTACATTCGATCAACCGGTCGAGGGCATCGTAGCGATACTGGCAGAGTACGGTTTCGTGTGAGGATGACATGGGCGAGTGCTCCGAAAGAACCAAGTGCAGACCGCTCAGTATTGACGGCTATGCAACCGGTTGGAACTATCAGAACTGATAGGTAGGCCACACTTGGATACATCTGGCGAGGGCGCAAGTTCCTCTCCGCAGTAAGGTCTGCAGCTTTCATGAAGTAACACTGGCATCCGCTGAACAATCCCTTCAAAACGAGTGAACAGTCTCTTGACCCGGGCGGCCGCTACACTCTTCCCGATCCTTTTGCGCGGCGTCCGAGCGCACTCCGTTATCCCCTCATTGGAGCTTGAGCATGAAAATCGATTTGAGCGGAAAACTCGCAATTGTCAGCGGCAGCACCGCCGGCATCGGCTTGGGCATCAGCAAGGCACTGGCCGAGGCAGGCGCCACGGTGGTGGTGATCGGCCGCGACACGGCCAAGGTCGAGCAGGCAATGGCGAGCATTCGTCAAAGCGTGCCCGGTGCGCAGTTGCGCGGCGTGACCGCAGACCTTGGCACCGTTGAGGGCGCCGAAAAACTGTTCGCCGCCGAACCACGGGCAGACATCCTGGTGAACAACCTAGGGATCTTCAACACGGTGGATTTCTTCGACGCCCCGGACAGTGAGTGGACACGCTTCTACGAGGTCAACGTGATCTCCGGCGTGCGCCTGTCCCGGCATTACACGCCGGACATGGTCAAGCAGGGCTGGGGGCGGGTGATCTTCCTGTCTTCGGAATCCGGCGTGGCGACCCCGGCGGACATGATCAACTATGGCGTGACCAAAAGCGCCAACCTGGCGGTGTCCCATGGCCTGGCCAAACGCCTGGCCGGCACCGGCGTGACGGTCAATGCGATCCTGCCCGGCCCGACCTTTACCGATGGCCTGGAAGACATGCTCAAGGACGCCACGGCCGAGTCCGGACGCAGCGCCCGGGACGAAGCCGATGCGTTCGTGCGTAAGGCCCGGCCGACATCGATCATCCAGCGCGTGGCGGATGTCGAGGAAGTCGCCAATCTGGTGGCCTACATCGCTTCGCCGTTATCCTCGGCCACCACCGGTGCCGCCTTGCGGGTCGACGGCGGTGTCGTCGACAGCCTGGCCATCTGAGCCCCAAAAACTTTGAGAGAGCCCCCGACATGGCAACTGCATCATCAACGATCGAGGTCCAGGCATCGGCCGATCAGGTCTGGCAATTGATTGGCGGTTTCAACTCGCTGCCGGACTGGATTTCGTTCATTCCCAAGAGCGAGCTCAGTGAAGGTGGGCGGGTACGCCGGCTGGAAACCGGCGATGGCGCGGTGGTAGTCGAGCGCTTGCCCCTGTGAGAGCGAGCTTGCTCGCGATAGCGGAGTGTCAGGCGATACATTTTTACCTGATACACCGTCATCGCGAGCAAGCTCGCTCCCACAGGTACTGTGTCCGCTCAGGCAGATTTTTATCAGGCCTGCGGAATCAGACTCTCCCGACAATCAAGCACCAGCCGCGCGCCACCCAGTTCGCTATTGCCCACCTCCAGGGTAAACCCGTGCAGGCTGACAATCGCCGCGACGATGGACAGCCCCAGCCCGAAGCCGCTTTTGTGATTGCCCGCTTCGGCGCGGTAGAAACGCTGGAACACCGCTTCACGTTCCGCCTCGGGAATGCCCGGGCCGGAGTCGAGCACTTCGATTCGCGTGTGCCCGCCATCATTGACCCCGCGCAAAATCACTGCACCACCGGGCGGGGTGAATTTGATCGAGTTGCTGAGCAGGTTCGCCACCGCTTCGAACATCAGTGCGCGGTCGCCATGGAGGGGCGGCAATGACGCGGGCAGGTGCAACTGGAACACCAGGTCGTCGTCTTCCGCCAGGGGCAGGTAGAACTCATGCAGTTCTTGCAGCAGCGCCACCGGGTCCACTTGCACGAATCCGGAGCGACGCTGGCGGTCCTCCAGTTCGGAGATCCGCAGCAAGCCACGGAAACGCGCCATCAGCGTATCGGCCTCGGCCAGTACCAGGTCCAGTTGCATGGCCTGCGGCGAGCCTTCGCCGGCTTGCTGTTGCATGCGGTAAAGCTGCGCGCGCAGACGGGTCAGGGGCGTGCGCAGGTCATGGGCGATGTTGTCGCACACGCCCTTGACCTCGTTCATCAAGCGCTCGATGCGTTCGAGCATGGCGTTGACGATGGCGGCGAGCATGTCCAGTTCGTCACGCCGATTGGACAGTGGCAAGCGCCGGCTCAGGTCGCCGGCGACAATGGCTTCGGCACTGGCCTGAATCCCGCGAATGCGCCGCAACGGCCGGCGGCGCAGCAAATACCAGCCAACGATGCCCGGCACGATGGTCAGGGTCATACCCCAGAACAAGGCGTGAAGGATGATCCGGGTCACGGCGAACAACGATCCGTTGTCGCGTACCAGCACCAGCCAGCGGCCGTCGAGGGTGCGGGTCGCCACGGCGTCGCAACTGTCGGCGGGCAGCGTCTGTTCGTCGCTGTCGTCGGAGGCATCGCAATCGAGCAGCATGTGGATCTTGCCATCGAGCGGCAAGCCGTCCGGAATGTAGCGCAAGGCGCCGCTGAGATAACGGTGTTGGGCATCGAACAGGCCGTAGGCGTCGATGCCGCGGATGTCGAAGGTCATACTCACGGCGAGGGCGTCCACCAGTTGCTCGCCGGAGAAGCGCGAAAACAGGTGCTGGCGTTGCATCAGCGAATGCTTGGCCAGGTTGTCCAGGTAAGCGGAAACCTCGTAGTACATGACCCCCATGAGGATCCCGCTCCAGATCACGAACAGCGAACTGTAGAGCGCCAGCAGACGGCTGCTGGAAGAACGCCAGCCTTTAGACGGGTTCGGCAATGACATAACCCGAGCCTCGCACGGTCCGAATCAGTGGGGCATTGCCAGGCGGGTCGATCTTTTTGCGCAGACGGCCGATGTGGACGTCGATCAGGTTGGTGCCGGGGTCGAAGTGGTAACCCCAGACCTCTTCGAAAATCATCATCCGCGAGAGGATTTGCCCGGTATTGCGCATCAGGAATTCCAGCAGTTTGTATTCGGTGGGCAATAGCGTCAGCAGTTGACCGTCGCGGCTGGCTTCGTGGCTGATCAGGTTCAGCTCCAGATCCGCCACCCGCAGCGTGGTGGCCTGGGCGGTCACGGTGTTCTGCCGGCGCAGCAGGACTTCGACCCGGGCGGCCATTTCATCGGTGGCGAAGGGTTTGGTCAGGTAGTCGTCGCCGCCGGCGCGCAGGCCGCGTACGCGCTCATCGACGTCGGACAGTGCGCTGATCATCAGGATCGGCGTGGCCACGCCCATGGTCCGCAGCGTGGTGACAATCGCCAGGCCATCGAGCTCGGGCAACATGCGGTCGAGGGTGATCAGGTCATAGTTGCCGTTGACCGCACGTTCCAGCCCTTCGCGGCCATTGTCGACCCAGTCGACGTCGAGGCCGTGGCTACTCAGTTCGGCGACAATTTCCCGGGCGGTCACGGCGTCGTCTTCGATGGTCAAGATGCGGGTCATAGGGCTGGCCTGATTAAATGTTCACAACGTTGTGCAGCATTTTGCCAAGAAATGATCGCAGGCTTTCTAAATAAAAGTTCATGGACATACCGGGTTTCGGTCAATGCGCCAAGCTCGCTGAACCTACCGGTTCACCGCAATTCCCTGTGGGAGCGAGCTTGCTCGCGATGACGGCAGAACAGGCAAAGTGAATCCGTCAGTCAATCGGCGTACTGACAAACACCTCAAGCCCCTCGGCATACGTCGTGAATGCGGCGATCCGCGGAAACCGCGCCGCACTCACCTGGTCCGGCACCACCAGGTTGGTGAAGCTCCAGGCCACTGCCAGGGTGATGCCATCCTGCTCAATCGAACCGCCAGTCTTCAACGGCTGCTTTTCCAGCTCCCGCTCCAGCGCCGAATAGGCTGCCGTCAGTTGACCTTCGACCCGCTGTACCCAGGGCTCGAATTGAATATCCTCGGGCCGCAGGTTGCGCTCGTAGTAAAGCTGAACGGATTTTTCGCTGGCGGCCAGGGCCAGGCCGATCAGGCGCAACGCGCGCAGGCGCTGACCCGGCTCGACGGGCATCAGGCTGTTGCCGGCCAGGGTTTCCAGGTAGTCGATGATCAGTGTCGAGTCCATCAACACCTCACCGTCATCCAGCACCAGGGTGGGCGCCTTGACCACCGGGTTGATCTGCTGGAATTGTTCGAAGTGGCGGAACACCGAGACCGGTCGGTGTTCCAGCGCGATTCCCAGGCATTTGGCAGAAATGGCGGCGCGCCTGACATAGGGCGAGTCCAGCATACCGATCAGCTTCATGGTCCTTTCCTTTATATGGCCATTTCGGGAGGGACAACCTTAGCTGAGGTTCGCGGCCCTGCAAATGACCGTGAATAATGCCCGGTGCCAGCCGTTTGTCTTCTATATACAGCCGCTCGATTGAATTTCTTGCTATAAACGCACTCCGATTACCGCCTCAAAGCCTGCCTTAGAGCATTTTCAGGGCTTTGTCGGACAAATTCGCAGTCTTTTCGGTTGCTGAGGCCTCAAGTCGGCCGTAGACTGCCGCCCCTCGTAAATTGAGTGCCGGGTGGCGCTTGGAACAAACGGCGCCTTTCCGATGGCCTGCCCAGGTCTGCCGGAACGCTCCCTTATTCGCCTTAATGCACGTTTTTTTATAGAGATATCAATGACAAAGGACAAGTTGCTGGCCATGCCGGCGGATGACTACATGAATGCCGAGCAACATGCTTTTTTCTCCGAGCTGTTGCAGAACATGAAAGTCGAAACCCATGAGCGCATCGAGCAGAACCGCATCGCCATCGAAAGCCTGGACACCCCGGCCGATCCGGCAGACGCGGCCTCGGTCGAAGAAGAACGCACCTGGCTGGTGAATGCGATCGATCGCGACCAGCGCATGCTGCCTCAGTTGGAACAAGCCCTTGAGCGCATCAAGGAAGACAGCTTCGGCTGGTGCGACGACAGCGGCGAGGCGATTGGCCTCAAGCGCCTGCTGATCAGCCCGACCACCAAGTACTGCATCGAAGCTCAGGAACGTCACGAGCAAATCGACAAGCACCAGCGTCAGGCCTGATTCTGCGAGGCAGCCCCTTTGATCCGGGCTGCCTTGAAAAGATCGCAGCCTGCGGCAGCTCCTACTTAATTGAAGTCGGGCGCTGTTGCAGGCTGCGATCTTCGTTTTCTGCCGTCTTCGATTTCCCGGTTCTTCTATTGATCTGCTGCAACGTTCGCGACTAAAGGCTCATGGATAATGGCTTTATGGTGGCGTTTAATGCGAAGACAACAATTAGAAGCTTTACGGGGTGACGATGATGACAAGAGACGGGTCTCTGGTTGCGGCAGTGCCCGCACCCGTGCTGTTGCCGAAAAACCGCTGGCTGACGCCAACACTGCAAAGCATCGCCCTGATGCTGTTGTTATGTGGCATGACGCTGGGCGGATGGTCGCTCTACCTTGGCCTGCCCCTGGCCATATTGATTGTCTGGCTGCCTCGCCTGCGCGCGCGCGCGACCCCTGAGGCTGCTGCCCCCGCCAACCGCGATGCCATCGGCGAGTTGGCTCGCGATCTTTCCTGCACCACCAGCCATAACGCACTGTCGGCCGCCGGCGTGGCGTTTTCGGTTCGGCAACTGGCGGACAAACTGCAATCGCAGCTCACGGCGGCGGCACAGATCGTCAGCAATGCCGAGGTCATGATCACCACCGAACAGGCCACCTCGACCCTCAGTCGCCAGGCGCTCAGTGCCGCCAGCGAGGCGCATCAAAGCGGAGTGGTCGGGCGTACGGAATTGATCGAGTCCATCGCGCGCATGCATCAGCTCAGCCAGCGCGCCAGCAACAGTCGTGAACTGATCGAAGCCTTGAGCCTGCGCAGCGATGATATCCAGAGGGTGACCCTGGTGATTCAGTCCATCGCCAGCCAGACCAATCTGTTGGCGTTGAACGCCGCGATAGAAGCGGCGCGGGCGGGGGAGCACGGTCGCGGGTTTGCCGTGGTGGCCGACGAGGTACGCGGGCTCGCCGCACGCACGGCGACCGCTACGGGGGAGGTGGGCGAAATGGTGGCCGACATCCAGCATCGCACGGCGCAGGTGGTGGAGCAGATCCGCCAACTGTCCAGCGACCTTGACTCCGGCGTCGAGCAGGTCGAGCGCACGGGCCAGCACCTGGAGAACATTGCCCGACTGGCGGCCAGCGTCGAGTCCCAGGTCGGGGAAATCGCCCAAGGGGCAGACATCAACCGTTTGCAACTCGACAGTCTGTTTCACGCCATCGGGCAGATGCGCAGCGATCTGGTGGTCAGCGACCAGCAGACACAGCGCCTGGCCCAGGCGGCGGTGCAAATGGAAGGGCAAGCCGAAACCATCAGCGAGCGTCTTGCCGAAGTGGGGCTGGATGACTATCACCAGCGCATCTATGACCTGGCCCGGGAAGCCGCGAGCCAGATTGCAGCGCGTTTTGAAGCGGATATCGATGCCGGTCGAATCAGCATCGACGATCTGTTCGACCGCAATTACCAGGTCATCCCCAATACCAGCCCGACCAAGTACCAGACACGTTTCGACCGCTACACCGATCAGGTATTGCCAGCGATTCAAGAGCCGTTGTTACCGCGTCATGAAGGATTGGTGTTCGCCATCGCCTGCACCCAACAGGGGTATGTGCCGACCCACAACCAGCTGTTCAGCCAGCCGTTGACGGGAGATGCGCAGGTCGATGCCTTGCAAAACCGGACCAAACGCAAGTTCGCTGACCGCACCGGGATCCGCTGTGGCAGCCATCAGAAGGCCGTGCTGCTGCAAACCTATACCCGTGATACCGGCGAGTTGATGCACGATCTTTCGGTACCGATCATGCTCAAGGGTCGGCATTGGGGTGGTTTACGCCTGGGCTACAAGCCGGAAAAGCCGCGCTAAAAAACAAGGCTGCCGGGCGACTGTTACGAATTCTGCAATTAACCTGTGCAGGGTGTTGCTGTTTCCTCGCCGGAAAACTAATTAACATGCCTACTAATTAGGTTGCTAATTAAGTTCGGAGGGGGGCAGCATGCAAGGCAAAGTTGATGTCGCGGTCATGATCGGCAGCGGGGTACCTGCCAACCTTCGCTCCATGGGACGCAAGGTTTGCTGGGTCGTGTTACTCAATGGCGAGCGCCGGGGCACGGCGTACTCCAGTCGCGACGAAGCGGAGGAGTGCAGGGCCGCCTGGCTGGCACAATTGAACGCCGAAAGTCCTGGCAGCCTGCATTGAGGTTGTCAGTGGGTCTGGTGCATGCGCAGGTTCAGGTCGTCGACCACCCGCGCCCAGTCTGCGTCTTCGCGAAGTTGTTCCTTGAGGAAGCCGGCCTGTTGCGGTGACCAGAACTCGGCGTCGATGAGTTTCTTGTCGTCAGGCAGGAAATGGCCGGCAATGAAGTCGTCGATCGCTTTCTGGCTGGAGTCCAGGCCAAGCTGGTCGAACAGGCCTTTCAAGTCATGGGTCGGTGATTCCATCTTCATCTCCTTGCAGGTCATCAGTCGGGTCGAGGGACGAGGCGCACCCAGGATTCGAGGGCGCCGCAGCGGTGGAGTTCGATCACGATGTTCAAGTGCAACCATGAGCATAGACCGCCAACCCGATCATCAGGCTTTCAATGCGCCCGCATCGACCGCGGCCTTGAGTTCCCGGGCCGATTCCTGGGCCGCCATGGCGGCGCCATCCGGGGTTTTGAACCAGCGATCCTTTTCGACCTGGTGATAGGTCACGGTCTTGAGCGGTGGTTTGGCGCGCATGACAATCACGGCCTGGAATTCACCCTCGACTTCTCTGGCTTCACCCCGGATGAAAAACTCGCCGATATCAAATTCCGTCACGTTGCAGACTTCCCTTGGAAAAACATTGTTGTTGTCAACGCAACCCGATTTTCTGCGGATCCGTTTTATTGGGCGGGCAGTATGGCAGCAGTTGCCCGTCGACGGCTGAGATAAGTCGGCGGGCAGACGAAACGTCGATAGAGGCGAGCGCGGTGGGCCTGTCAACCGTGTGATTCGAGGAGCCGGGCGAGGGCACAGGCTTCGTTATGATTGGCTCGGAAACCTCTTACACTGCCTGTAGAAATATCCTTGATGTGAAAGAAGGCAATGCCCGCCATAACCACTTGAAATCGTGGGCGGGCCGAGGCATCGGGAGCCGGTTCATGTAGGGCGAGCCTTGTCGGGTGCGGGGCCGGAGCTGTTTCCGAATCAGGCACCAAGGGATAGGCAAAGTGTGTCAGCGTGCACATATGAAGTCCTTTTCATTGTTTTACCGACGTATGTACGTCGTTTTGGCTAGTCTCCAAGAGCATCGCTGCTCTAGAATCACCCCTACTGGTGGGTGAATGATGTTTATCTAAAGCAATTTTTTGCGGACGATATGTAGGAAAAGTTTTTTTCTTGATGAGATTTTTCCCCGAAGTTGATAGTCCATAATTTTCCGGCAGCAGGAAGGGCGTTTTCCTTCAGTCTGTGGCGAACACCAGTCAGGACGACGCGAGTGACGTTCCAGTAGTCTTCTCAAGCTTCGTGATGAATGAGTGCACTGCTCATTCAGGACTCTCAACCCGGGTTCTTTGGCTACACCTTCGGCATTGCCGCTTTTTTGGCTGTGCGTTCATTTTTCGCGCACGGCACCATTATTCAGATGTGGGGATGTTTCCTTGGCAGTAAGTAATCTCGATATGCATGCCTTGTTTGTGCTGGGTGATTTGCGCGCAAAGCTGGTCAAGCAGTTTCAGTCTCGTTTCGTTTACATCACCGAACAGAACGCTGAAGGCATCTACATTGCCGAAATCGACACCGAATCAGCCCTGGTGGTGGACGACAAGCCCGGACTCAAGCTCAAGGTCGGCGACCATTTCAGCGCGTCCGTGCTGCCCAGTCGCGAAGGCGGCAAGCTGGACATCAAGTTCCGCGACATCAAGCTGACGGTTTACGGAATAGGCGATTACGCCTTCGTGACGACGGCCGACGGTCAGGGAATCGTGTTCAAGGAAGGTCACAGCGTGGTGATGGTGTTCGCCGCCCATCAACAGTTGCAGGAAGGCCTGACCAAGACCCTCAAGGCCGTGACGGCCAAAGCGGCCAAGTGGCGCAAAGGCGAGCTGGTGACCTTCAAGGCCAGCGAGTGATGACCCTGACCCGCGCCGATTTCCACGAGCAGAACCTGGCCAGCGCTCAAGACGAAGCGCGGCGGCTGTTCGGGCAGAAGACCATTCTGCAAGGAGCCTGGCTGAACTGGGTGGCGTCACAGCTTTACCAACTGCAACCGGCGCCATACGCCAGCATGGTCAGACGAGAACTGATGCGTTTGCAGGACACTGGCGAAAACTGATCCACGCACCTCGAAAGCAGGAACCTCTACTACAGTCATTGGACTGAGTATTCAGAGGCTTCGCGGTCTACTGCCAGGCCATCCTGCTATTGCTGTGAACAGCACGAGGTGCAAAAGCATGAACGGATTTCGACGGTTGCTGGCTGCGGTCCTGGCCACTTTCGGTTTGCTGGCGACACCCGTCCCGGTGTCTGCCGCCCAGACGCCGATCCACTTCGCCGACCTGAACTGGGAAAGCGGCAGCCTGATTACCGATGTCCTGCGCATCATTGTCGAGAAGGGCTACGGGCTGCCGACCGACACCTTGCCGGGCACCACCATCACCCTGGAAACCGCGCTGGCCAACAATGACATCCAGGTCATTGGCGAGGAGTGGGCCGGTCGCAGCCCGGTGTGGGTCAAGGCGGAAGCCGAAGGCAAGGTCGTCAGCCTCGGCGACACGGTCAAGGGCGCTACCGAAGGCTGGTGGGTGCCGGAGTATGTGATCAAGGGCGACCCGGCCAAGGGCATCAAGCCGCTGGCGCCGGACCTGCGCAGCGTCAGTGACCTGCCAAAATACAAAGACGTGTTCAAGGACCCGGAAGCCCCGACCAAGGGACGTTTCCTCAACAGTCCCATCGGCTGGACCTCGGAAGTGGTCAACAAACAGAAGCTCAAGGCCTACGGGCTGGACGACAGCTATGTGAACTTCCGCAGCGGTTCGGGGGCGGCTCTGGATGCCGAGATCAGTTCGTCAATTCATCGTGGCAAGCCGGTGCTGTTTTACTACTGGTCGCCCACGCCGTTGCTCGGCCGCTTCAAGCTGATTCAACTCGAAGAGCCGCCGTTCGACGCCGAAGCCTGGAAGACCCTGACCGACGCCGACAACCCCAATCCACGGCCGACTCGTTCTTTGGCCTCCAAGCTGTCGATCGGTGTGTCCACCCCCTTCCAGAAGCAATATCCACAGATTGCCGAGTTCTTTGCCAAAGTCGACTTTCCGATCGATCCCTTGAACAAAGCACTGGCCGAGATGAGCGAGAAACATACGCCACCGCGTCAGGCAGCGCAGGCGTTCATGAGGGCTCATCCGGACGTCTGGCGGGCCTGGCTGCCCAAGGACGTGGCGGATAAAGTCTCCGCCACCCTGTAGGAGCTGGCGCAGGCTGCGATGTTTTGATCTTGTCTAAAAAAAGCAAAATCAAAACATCGCAGCCGGCGGCAGCTCCTACAATGTTCTGTTCATATCCCTTTCAAGGATCTCTGAACCATGACCCTGTTGTTGGCTCAGTCGCTGGTGACGATCTTCGCCGTGATCAGTCTGGTGCATGTGTATTGGGCGTTGGGTGGCGAGTGGGCGGCGGTGGCGGCGGTCCCGCAAGTACCGCTGGAGGGCACTGCGCAACTGAGGCCAGCGTTCAAGCCGCGAGGCTGGATCACCCTGGTGGTGGCCGGGTTGTTGCTGTTGATTGCCGTGCTGGTGTGCTTGCGGGTGGGTTGGTGCCTGCCACCCTTGCATCACTGGTCGTTGCAGTGGGTGATCAGCGCGATCGCGATTTTGCTGTTTGCCCGGGCCATTGGCGATTCGGAACTGGTGGGTTTTTTCAAAGAGGTCAAAGGATCGAGGTTCGCCCGGCTCGACACCTGGGTTTACTCGCCATTGTGTGTGGTGCTGGGGGCGGGGTTGTTGGCGGTGGCCTGGATTTGAGACAGACCGGTCTTGCTGTGTTGGCTGGTCTATAGCCTTCGCGAGCAAGCCCGCTCCCACAGGGATTGCGCTGAACCCTGTGGGAGCGGGCTTGCCCGCGAAGAGGCCGGTCCAGTCAATACAAAATTTTGCTTTAACTACCGCTCTCACTCCGCCGGCTGCTCACTTCGGCCGGTACATCATCCCCGGCCATGCGTTTGCGAAACAGCGCCGCCCGGGCCAGCAGCAAGGTCGTCACCGGCACGGTAATCGCCAGCAGGATCGGAATCAGCCAGGCGTGCAATACCGGCGCGGACTTGAGTGCCGAAAAATAGATGATCGAAGCCAGCGCCACGCACCAGGTCCCGAGCGTCGAGGCCAGGGCGGGTGGGTGCATGCGCTGGAAGTAGTCTTTCATGCGCAGCAGGCCCGTGGCGCCGATCAAAGTAAACAGGCTGCCGAGTACCAGCAGGATCGCCACCGGGATCTCCACCCACAACGACAATGGCATATTCATTCGATCACCTCGCCACGCAGCAGGAATTTCGCCAGGGCGAACGAGCCGACGAAACCGAACAGGGCGATCAGCAACGCCGCCTCGAAGTAGGTGTCACTGGCATAGCGAATGCCCAGCGCGAGCATCATCAGCATCGCGACGATGTACAGGTAGTCCAGCGCCAGGACCCGATCCTGGGCCGACGGCCCCTTGAACAGGCGGATCAGGGTCAGGATCATCGCCAGGGAAAAGAAGAACAGGCTCAACAGGATCGCGTTCGACAGCAAGGGGCTCATTCGAAGATCTCCATCAACGGACGTTCGTAGGTCGTCTTGAAGTGCTGGATGAACAGCACCTCGTCGTCCAGATCGAAGACGTGCAACAGCAGAATGCCGCGGTCCAGCGCCAGTTCCGACCAGACCGTACCGGGTACCACCGTAGTGATCATCGACAGCGCGGCCAGGCCGTTGGCGTCACGCAAGTCCAGCGGCACCTTGATGAATTGCGAGCGGGGCGGGCGGCGACTGGCATTGAGCACGCTCCAGGCCACGGCGAGGTTGGACACCAGCACATCGCGCCCGACCAGCAGGATCAACCGCAGGATTACCATGGGACGACGGATGCGCACCGGCAGCGGACGCAGCCTGCGCATCATCAGTGGCGCACAGAAGCCCAGCGCGGCACCCAGCAGCAGGTTGCCGGGGCTGATCGACAGGTTCAGCAACAGCCACAGCAGCCACAGGGCCAGCGACAGCAAGGGTGCCGGAAACAGGCGCTTCATGGCTGTACCTCCTGCGGGGCTACGGCCGACGGGCTCGGTACAACGCGTGTGTCGAGCACCGCCATCACGTATTGCTGCGGGTTGTACAAGGCATCGGCGGCGGCCTGGGTGTAACGCAGCAGCGGATCGGCCTTGAAGGTCAGTGCAATGCTCAAGCCCAGCAGGGCGAAGATCGGCACGCATTCCAGGCGTCGCAGCAGGGGCGATGGTCGTTCCGCTGGCGTCCAGAAACGCTGGATGCCCAGGCGCGAGAATGCGATCAGCGACGCCAGCCCCGACACAATCAACAACACCAACAGGCCCCAGGCGCCCTTGGAAACCGGTACGTCGCCGCTGTTACCCAGGCCCAGGGGATTGAGCAGGGCGCCGATCAACCCGAGTTTGCCGATAAAGCCCGAGAGCGGCGGCATGCCGATGATCAGCAAGGCGCAGGCGATGAAGCTCAGGCCGAGAAACGCCATGGTCCAGGGAATCACCTGGCCGACCACGGCTTTCTGGTCGTCGTCGAGGTTGGTGCCTTTGGGCGGGTGCAGGGATTCCAGGGGACGGGGCAGCAGTTCGGCTTCATCTTCGAGCAGGATTTCGTTGGCCGAGCGTGAGCGCTCGATCAGTTCGGCCAGCAGGAACAGGGCGCTCAACGCCAGGGTGGAACTGAACAGGTAGAACAGCGCCGCGCCAACCAGGTTCGGCTGGGCGAAACCGATGGTCGACAACAGAATGCCCGCCGACACCAGGATGCTCAGGCTGGCCATGCGCTCCAGTCGCTGCGCGGCGAGGATCGCAATGGCGGCGCAGACGATGGTCGCCATGCCGCCGTAGATCAGCCAGTCGCCGCCAAAGAACGCCGAGGCCCCGGCCTGGGCGGAAAACAGCAGCGTCCACAGGCGCAGCAAGGTGTACACGCCGACCTTGGTCATGATCGCGAACATCGCCGCCACCGGCGCGCTGGCCGAGGAATAGGCCGGCACCAGCCAGAAGTTCAGCGGCCACATGCCGGCCTTGGCCAGGAACGCAATGGCCAGGATCCCCGCGCCGGCGTGAAGCAAGCCGCGATCAGCTTCGGACACCAGCGGGATTTTTACCGCCAGGTCAGCCATGTTCAGGGTGCCGGTGACCCCATAGATCAGCGCCGCGCCAATCAGGAACAGCGACGAGGCCAGCAGGTTGATCGAGATGTAATGCAGCCCCGACGACACCCGCGCCCGGCCCGAACCGTGGAGCATCAACCCATAGGACGCGGCCAGCAGCACCTCGAAGAACACGAACAGGTTGAACAGGTCAGCAGTGAGGAACGCGCCGTAAAGGCCCATCAACTGGATCTGGAACAGCGCGTGAAAACTCGAACCTGCGCTGTCCCAGCGTGCCATGGCGAACAGCAGGGCACTGACACCGATGATGCCGGTCAGCACCAGCATCAGCGCCGACAGGCGATCGACCACCAGCACCAGGCCGAACGGCACTTGCCAGTTGCTCGGCAGGTACACACCGATGGAGCCGGGCACGCCGGTGGTCTGCGTCCATTGCAGCAACGCCACGGCAATACCCAGGCCGAGCAGGCTGGAGAACAGATTGATCTTCGCCTTGAGCGGCCGGTGCTTCTCGCCGAGCATCAGCATGATCGCGGCGGTCAGCAGTGGCAGCAGGATGGGCGCGACGATCAGGTGAGTCATCGCCATCATTCCCTGGGCTCCCGGCCATCCACATGGTCGGTGCCGGTCAGGCCCCGGGAGGCCAGCAGCACCACCAGGAACAGCGCGGTCATGGCGAAGCTGATGACGATCGCCGTCAGCACCAGCGCCTGCGGCAACGGGTCGGTGTAGTGCAACAGGTCCTGCGGCACGCCGTCCTTGATGATCGGCTCCTTGCCGATGAACAGGCTGCCCATGCTGAAGATGAACAGATTGACGCCGTAGGACAGCAGGCACAGGCCCATGACCACCTGGAACGTCCGTGGGCGCAGGATCAGCCAGACGCCGGACGCGGCCAGTACGCCGATGGCGATTGCGATGACTTCTTCCATCAGACGGCTCCTTTGGCGGCAACGGATCTGGGCTGGGCGGCGGTTTTGTGGCCGCGCACCGATTGGTGGGCGAGGGCGGTGAGGATCAACAGGGTCGAGCCGACCACCACGCCGTACACACCGATGTCGAAGAACAGCGCGCTGGCCAGGTGAATGTCACCCAGCAGCGGCAATGAGAAATGCCAGGTATGAGTGGTCAGGAACGGATAGCCGACGACCATCGCGCCCAGGCCCGTGGCCGTGGCAATCATCAGTCCGGTGCCCATCCAGCGCAGTGGCCGCAGGCTCATTTGCGCCTCGACCCACTGCGTGCCGGCGACCATGTATTGCAGGATGAACGCCACCGACATCACCAGCCCTGCGACAAAGCCGCCGCCCGGTTGATTGTGCCCACGCATGAACAGGTAGAACGACACCACCAGCGCCACCGGCAACAGCAGGCGCACCAGCACCGCCGGCACCATCATGAAGCCGAGCGCGGTGTCGCTGGCGTGACGCGGGTTGACCAGGTCGGTGACCACATCCGGCGCGAGCAAGCGCTGCTGGGCCGGCAGTTGCAGGCTTTCTTTCGGCGGACGGAAACGGCGTAGCAGTGCATACACGGTCAGGGCCACGGCCACCAGTACGGTGATTTCACCGAGGGTGTCGAAACCACGGAAGTCCACAAGCATCACGTTGACCACGTTGCTGCCGCCGCCTTCAGGCAAGGCGCGACTGAGGTAGAAAGAGGAAATGTCGTTGGGGGTCTGGCGGGTCAGCATGGCGTAGGCCAGCAATGCCATGCCGATACCGACCGAGGTCGACAGCAGCAAGTCGCGGATACGCCGTACCCGCGCCCGACGCAGGCTGCCCGGCAACGGCGAGACCTCCTCGATCCGTCGTGGCAGCCAGCGCAGGCCCAGCAGGATCAGCACCGTGGTCACCACTTCGACCGCCAGTTGGGTCAGGGCCAGGTCCGGCGCGGAAAACCAGACGAAGGTGACGCAAGTCATCAGGCCGCAGACGCTGACCATGGTCAGGGCGGCGAGACGGTGATACTTGGCCTGATAAGCCGCACCAAGGGCGCAGGCGATGGCCAGCAACCACAAGGTAACGAACACGATCGACCCGGGGATTTTCGGCCGGTCACCCCAGTGAAGGCTGCTGTGGAGCATGGGAATCAACCCGGCCAGCACGGCGGCGAGCACCACCAGGAACAACTGCATTTGCAGGCGCCGGGTGCCAATTCGCGGTTCCAGGCGACGGGCAAGGCGCATGATGGCGACCAGCGCGTATTCGAACAGGTGCTTGCCGTCCAGGCGACCGATGACGGGCGGCCGACCGAAGCGCCCGCGCTTGAATTGATTGCGCAGCAGCAGATAAAGCACGGAGCCGCAGGACAAGGCGATCAGGCTCATGATCATCGGCGCGTTCAGGCCGTGCCAGATGGCCAGGCTGTACTCGGGCAGCGTGCCGCCAACCACCGGTTGCGCCGCCGCCGCGAGCAGCGGGCCGACTATCTGGGCCGGGAAGATCCCCACCAGCAGGCAAGTGAATACCAGCAATTCCACCGGTGCGCGCATCCAGCGCGGTGGCTCGTGGGGCGTGTGGGGCAGGTCGGTCGCGGGCGGACCGAAGAACACATCCACGGTGAAACGCAGGGAGTAGGCGACGCTGAAGGTACCGGCAATGGTTGCCACGATCGGCAAGCTCAGTTCGACCCAGCGCGTGGCATTGATGAACACGGTTTCGGCGAAGAACATCTCTTTGGACAGGAAACCGTTGAGCAACGGCACGCCGGCCATCGAGGCGCTGGCGACCATGGCCAGGGTGGCGGTAAACGGCATCAACTTGTATAGGCCGCTGAGTTTGCGGATATCGCGGGTGCCACTTTCGTGGTCGATGATGCCGGCGGCCATGAACAACGAGGCCTTGAACGTCGCGTGGTTGAGGATGTGGAACACTGCGGCGACGGCGGCCAGGGGGCTGTTCAAGCCGAGCAACAGGGTGATCAGGCCCAGGTGGCTGATGGTCGAGTAGGCCAGCAATCCCTTGAGGTCGTTCTGGAACATCGCGCAGTACGCCCCGAGCAACAGGGTGCAGGCACCGGCGCCGCTGACGATGTAGAACCATTCTTCACTGCCCGATAGCGAAGGCCATAGCCGTGCAAGCAGAAAGACCCCGGCCTTGACCATGGTCGCCGAGTGCAAATACGCCGACACGGGCGTCGGCGCGGCCATGGCGTGGGGCAGCCAGAAGTGAAAGGGAAATTGCGCACTTTTGCTCAGGGCGCCGATCAGGATCAGGGGCAACAGAATGGGGTAGAGGGCATGGGCGCGAATAAGGTCGCCGGCGGCCAGGACCTTGTCCAGGTCATAGCTGCCGACCACATGGCCAAGCAGCATGACCCCCGCCAGCAGGCACAAACCGCCCGCACCGGTCACCATCAACGCCATGTAGGCGCCGCGCCGGGCATCGGCGCGATGGTGCCAGTAGCCGATCAACAGGAACGAGAAGAGGCTGGTCAGCTCCCAGAAAAACACGATCTGGATCAGGTTGCCGGAAATCACCAGGCCAAGCATGGCGCCCATGAAGGCCAGGAAAAACGCGAAGAATCGCGGCACCGGATCGTTCGGCGACATGTAGTAGCGGGCGTACAGCGAAACCAGGGTGCCGATGCCCAGCACCAGCATGGAGAACAGCCAGGCGAAACCGTCCATGCGCAGGACGAAGTCCAGGCCCAGGCTGGGCAGCCATGAAAACTCTTCGCGAATGACGCCGCCATCGGCGATCTGCGGGTACAGGAAGGCGACCTGAACGGTGCCGATCAGGGCGATCAGGCCAGCCAGCAAGGATTCGGCGTTACGGGCATTGTGCGGCAGCACGGCCGCCAAACAGCTGCCTATGAAAGGCAGAAGCAGTAGAACTATCAGGGACATAGGCTTCTAATCTGCGGAAGTTTGTGAAGCATCATACGTGCCAGCTCCCGGATCACCAAACGCCAAGCTGTCGCAGAATCCTACACGGTAGACGGAAAAGCCCTGATTCACATTGTTTCATCGGGAGGCAAAAAAGATCGCAGCCTGCGGCAGCTCCTACAGGGTACGCATTTCAATGTAGGAGCTGCCGCAGGCTGCGATCTTTTGATCTGTATGCTTCAGTTGCCGCTTTCGCTTTCCAGCACTTCATCAACCGCTGCACCCTTACCCTTGGTCTTCAACTCACTGACTATCACCGCCGCTACAATCAACCCGGCCCCGACCAGGGCAATGGCCGGCAAGCGTTCCCCGGCAATGCGCCCGACAATCCCGGCCCACACCGGCTCGCCGGCATAGATCAGCGTGGCGCGGGTCGGTGACACACTTTTCTGTGCCCAGTTCATCGCCACCTGAATCGCCGCGCTCGCCGCCCCCAGGCCCAGCGCGCTGCACAACAGCAACCAGGAGAAGTCCGGTATCGCTTCGTTGGTCGGCACCACCATCAGGAACGACAGCACCGAAGTGACCGCCAGTTGCACCACCGTCACCCGGCGCACATCGACCTGGCCGGCATAGGTGCTGATCAGGATGATCTCGGCCGCAATGGCCACGGCACTGATCAAAGTGGCGATTTCACCGGGGCTGAAGTTGAAAGACGCACCGGACGGCCCGGACAACAGCATCAACCCGGTAAAGGCCAGCATGATGCCGATGCTTGGCATCAACCCCGGACGCCGTCCCAGCACCAGCCATTGCAGCAACGGCACAAACGGGACGTACAGCGCGGTAATGAATGCCGATTGGCTGCTGGGAATGCTCTGCAACCCGACCGTCTGCAAGCCGTAGCCGAGCATGATGGCCACGCCGATAAACGCCCCGGCCTTGAGTTCGAGCAGGGTCAGCTCGCGCAGGTGACGCCAGGAAAACAGGGCGACGATGCTTGCGGCGGCGGCAAAGCGCAGGCCGACGAAAAACATCGGGCCGCTGACGGTCATCGCATGCTGCACCAGCAGGAAGGTACCGCCCCAGACCATGGTGATCAGCACCAGCACGCATTCGGCCTTGCTGAACCTTGTAAAACGGGAGGAAGCCATTGGGGAGTTCACCGACGTCATGACCTTGCACGCTACTGGAGGGGGACGCACAATGCGTCGTATGTTGCGCAGTATACTGCCCAACCCCACTCAGTGAGCAATATAGTGCACAAAGATTCTACCCAACGGGCATCGGTCCTCCAGCACGTCAGTCAAAACGTCCGTCGTTTGCGTCATGCCGCCGAACTGAGCCAGACGGCGCTGGCCGAAAAGTCCGGTGTCAGCCGTCGCATGCTGGTGGCGATCGAGGCGGGGGAAAAGAACGTCAGCCTGACCACCCTCGACCGGGTGGCCGAAGCCCTCGACGTCGCCTTCAGTGATCTGATCCAGGCCCCCGACGCCCGGGATCCCAGTCGTATCAATGAACTGGCCTGGACCGGCACGATCCCCGGCAGCAGGGCGGTGTTGCTCTCCAAGGCCCAGGCCAGCCGTGAAGTCGAGCAGTGGGAGTGGTGCCTGCAGCCGGGCGAGGTGTATCCGTCGGAACCGGACGCCGATGGCTGGAGCGAGCAGATTTATGTCTTCGAAGGTTGCCTGACCGTTATGCTCGGCGACCAGGCGCAGAATATCGCGGCGGGTGAATTCTTCATGTTCGCCAGCAACCAGCCGCACTGTTATCGCAACGACGGGGCGGTGGCGGCGAAGTTTGTGCGTAATGTGGTGATCTGAACAGGGAGTGCACGATGGGCCAGAACTTGACCAATGACGCCGATATCCTGATTGTCGGCGGCGGCCTCAGTGGCGCGATGCTGGCGGCGCAGTTGATGCGTTTGCCGGGCCGGCGCCGGGTGCTGGTGTTCGAGCCCCGGGCCGAGTTGGGGCGGGGTGAAGCCTACAGCGCGGTGGAACCGGGCCATACCCTTAACGGCAACGCGGCGCGGATGAGTGTCGACCCGGACAACGCCGACGACCTGACCCAATGGCTGACCGGGTACATCGAGGCGGGCGGCTGGCCGGAGTCGGATCAGCAGCACGTGCCGATCAGCGAACTGTTTCCGCCACGGGGCGTATTCGGCCTGTACGCCCGGCAACGCCTGGCCGAAGCGCAGGCGGTGGGCGCCTTGAACGGTTCGACGGTCGAGCATGTGCAGGCCGAAGTGGTCGACTTGCAAGCCGATGCCGATGCCGTGCGGTTGACCTTGAGCGACGGCCGATGCGTGCAGGGCGCGTTTGCGGTACTGGCCACCGGGATGTTTCCCGCCGCGCGTACGCCACAAACCCGCTCCAGCGGCTTGAATGCGGCGGCCCTCGATCCGTGGGACGTGACAGCCATGCAGCGACTCGATCCGCAATCGACGGTCATGATCATCGGCTCGGGCCTGACCATGGTCGACGCCGTGGTGTCCCTGGAGCAGGCCGGGCATCGCGGGCCGATCGAAGTGTTTTCCCGCCATGGCCTGCTGCCCCATGTGCGCCGCCAGCCGCCGGCCTGGGTGGACTTTCTCGCTGAAGATCAAAACATCCGCACACCCCGACAGTTGATGCGTGAACTGCGTCGCCACTGCCGGGACGCCATCGCCCTGGGCATCGACTGGCAAGCGCCACTGGACACGGTGCGGGCACACATCGGCCGCTTGTGGCATCAGGCGACGGATATACAGCGTCGGCAGTTCGTGCGACATGTGCGACCGTGGTGGGAAAGCCACCATCACCGCTCGCCACCCTTGAGCGCCGAACTGGTGGAGCGCTTGTATAAAGAAGGGCGGTTACGTATTCACGCAGCCTCTTACCAGGGCCTTGAGCCCTCGCTGAATGGCGAGGTGAGTATTCGCCTTCGACGGCGCGGCGAGGCGCAGACCTGCGTGGTCAGCGGTGCCGCCCTGATCAATTCCAGCGGTATCGAGTACGACTGGCGCCGGGTCGCGAGACCGTTGCCACGGCAACTGCTTGCCCGTGGCCTGGTCCGGCCCGGGCCCTTGGCTCTGGGCATCGCCGCAGAAGTCGATGGCGCGGTCCTGGACGCCGAGGGTCATCCCGCCAGTCGTCTGTTTGCCATGGGCCCGCCGTTGCGCGGGATGTGGTGGGAAAGTACCGCCGTCACCGATGTGGCGAGCCAGGCCAAGGCGCTGGCCGAGCGGCTGTCGATCAGGTTGTGGGGCTGAGTACATATCCGTTGCTGCGGTAACGGCTGCTTATGGTTTCGCCCTTACGGCGACTCACTGCAATGAGTTCGACTGCGTCGAACGGCGCTGCGCGCCAATCCCCGGATGAACACCTCCACTCAGCCTTCCGAGGGGGCGGGTGGATCAAGATCAAGAGCTGCAGGCGAGCTAACACTCGGCCTGATGAGTGGTGAGAAGCGTCGGTGTACGCCGCTCTGCCTTTGCTCTTCTGTGGGAGCGACGGTGCGGCGATCCGACTTGCTCGCGATGACGGCCTGTCAGCCGACTCAATTCTCACAGACGAACAAACCCGGCAAAAAACCGCGGCCCCCACCCGAGGCCGCGTTTTTCCATAGGGTTCAAGCCGGCCCCATCAACCAACGTGGCGAATGGGGCGCAGGCTCAGTTGGCGATCACCGGCACTGTCCGCACGGAGCCTTGGGACGAGGTGATCGTGGCGGTCGGGTTCGCCGACGGTACGACCGTGGTGGTGTTGTTCACCGTCAACCGCCAGCGACCATTCACCGGTACGGTGGTGGTGCCCAGGGTGACGAGCCCGGTCGGCGTGGTGACTTTGATAGTGATGGTGTTGCCGGTGGTCACCGATGAGGTGCCGGCAAAGTTCCAGGTGAAGCGGTTATTGGAACGGGCACTCACCGTTGCGGTGGTCACTGCGAAGGTTTCCGCCGCGGGCCGTGGCGAGACCTGCACCGTGACCGTGGCCGGCGACGTCGACTGGGCGCCGAAGCTGTCCCGGGCGATGTAGGTGAAGGTCGTGGTGAAGGCCGTGGTGATGGTGGCCGGTGGGGTATAGGTGAGCACCGTGCCGTTACTGCTGACGGTGCCGCGATTTGCCGGTGGCTGAGTGAAGCTGGCGACCGCGAGTGGCACATTGCCTTCTGGGTCGGTGTCGTTGGCCAGCACGTTGATTGGAATCGCCACACCCAGTGTCGTGACGGCATCGGCGACTGCCACCGGAGGCCGGTTAGGCGCCACGGTAATGGTCACGGTTGCCGCCGTCGTCGAGGCCAGGCCTTTGACGTCTTGGGCCTTGTAGGTGAAGGTCGCGGTCAGCGGCGCGTTGACGACAGCGGGAGGGGTGTAGACCACCGCCGTAGTGCCGCTCAATGCCACGGAGCCCTGGTCGGTGGCCGGTTGGGTCAGCGCAGTAATGCTCAGCGGGGTATTGCCGTCCGGGTCGCTGTCATTGGCCAGCACGTTGAGGGTGAGCGGCACACCGAAGCTGGTGCTGCCAGCGTCGGCAACCGCAAGCGGCCGCTGGTTCAGGCCGCTGTCCGGCGCCGTACCCACGACGACAACGGGCTCGGTGTCACTGCCGCCAGCGGCGGACTTGACCGTCACGGTTGCAGGAGGTTGGGTCAGGTCAGTCACCGTCAGGCGCTGCAGGATTCCGGTTTTCGACAGCCGCCCGTAACCCTGGGCGACCATGTCCGGTACCACCACTTCGTCCGTGGAGGTGGCCTCGATCAGCAGGCTGTGGTTGCTCCAGCTGTAACGGGCGGTCTGGATTTTCACCACGTCCGAGAGCTTGCTCGACACCGCGGTCGGGCGAGTGGTCCCGGCGGGGTCGGTGGCGGTGACTACCACGACCGGCGGCACCGTCCCGTTGACCAGCAGATGCTGGGCGAAGAACACGCCGTTGTTATCGCTCACCATGTTGGTCTGGCAGGGCGATACAGGCGGGCCGGGGACCAGGGCGATGCTTTCGCGAAAGCACAGGGTCGAGCCGTTGGCGGCTTTGGCAAACACTTCGACCCGGGTGTTGTTGCCGCCCGTGCCGGCTATCCGGCGGTAGGTGGCACGGGTCATGTCCACCGCGGTTTGCGCGCGGTTGTCGAGCACCTTGCCGGACAGGGTGAACAGGTTGGTCTGGATAGTCCCGGCCGGACCCTGGATGCGCACGAAGTTGGTGTTGGTGGGGCTGCCGGTCACGGCTTCGGTGAGGTTGGGGTCGCCGACGAAGGTTTCGACGGCGCCGGAGTCCGGGTTCACCTCGGTGTAGGGGCCGTTGACGCTGCGCAGGAACGGCCCGATCGCACCGTTGACCGCACCGCTGAAAACGCCCGGCGCACCGATGCCGACGTCCCTGGTGATGTTTATCGCACGACGCCCGGTGGTGGTGACGCTCACCGTTTCCACGCCATAGGGGTGGGTAATGGTGTAGGTCCCGGCAACGGGAATGTTCACCCGCATGCGAATCCGCGCGAAGCTGACCTGGTCGCCATCGAGCGGGTTGCCACCGGCAAACGCGGCCTCGATCCCGGCGACATAGGCGTCCATGCCATAGCCTGCGGTGTCGTTGGGGATGCTGGTCTCGGCAAGGAACCAGAAGGCTTCGTCTGGCCAGTTATCCGGGAACACCATCGGCAGGGTGTCATCGAAAATACCCGGCGTCGGCAGCAGGGTGCACATGTAGGCCGGTGGCACACTGGCGGCCACCCGCGAGCTGGCGGCGCGGGACTGGCACAACTCCATCGACAGCAAATTCGTGTCCTGATACCAGATCGGGAATTTCCCGGTGGCAAAGGTGTAAGGGCCGGGATCGACGGCGGCGAGTTGCGCGAAGGCACTGCCGGTCAGCGATAGAGTCAGTCCCAGGGCGTTGAGCGCCAGGCGTGGCCATTTGTTCATGATGCCTCCTGATGAGGATCCGGGCATGTGGGCGTTCATTGCACGATGACCACTTCTTCGGTATCGCTGCCGCCATTGGAGGACGACACACGAACCTGGGCCGGCGGAATCGGCGAGATGCCGGTGGCCAGGCTTTTCACGGCGCCGTCACCACTCAAGGCGCCGATGGCGATACCGGTGCCGGAGCTGGCGGTGAGCACCGGAGGCGACGTTTCATCGCTGGTCGAGGCCACGATGGTGATTTGCCCGGTGCTCAGGCTGTACTCGGCGCGTGAGATCGTCACCAGGTCGGTCAGCGGCATGGGCAAAATGGTCGGCGTGCTGCTGGCGATGGCCAGGTGGTTGTCGGCAGTCACCTGCAAGGTGCTCGGCAGCGTCGGATTGTTCGGCGACTGCGCATACCAGTGGCCGGTGGTGTTCGCTTCGGTGAAGTTCAGTACCGGGTTGTTGCTGTCCAGGGTCACGGTCGCCGGTGGCGGCGGGGCCAGCACGAACACGTCCTGCTGGGCCACCGGGGCGCTGGTGCCGGCTTGTCGCGAGTAGGTGCTGCGCTCGGCGATTACCGGGGTCGGCCGGACCACCTTCGACAATTTGCCGGATACGGCGAAGAGGTTGGTGCGCAAGTCCAGGCCATTGGGGCCTTCGATGCGCACGTAGTTGGTGTTGAACGGGCTGCCGGTGACGGCTTCGGCGAGGTTCGGATCACCGACGAATTGTTCGGCCTGGCCAGTGCTCGGGTTGGTTTCGGTGTAGGGACCGTTGACGCTGCGCAGGAACGGCCCGACATCGCCCTTGAGCGCGCCGTCGTAGGTTTTCGGCGCACCGATGCCAATGTCCCGGGTCATGTTGATCGCCCGTCGGCCGGGAGTGTCGACGTTGAACACTTCGACGCCGTAGGGGTGGGTGATGACGTAAGTGCCGGCGGTGGGCACGTCGATGCGAACACGAATGCGGGCGAAGCTGATCTGGTCACCCTCCAGTGGATCCCCACCACTGAAGGCTGCTTCGAGCGCCGAGACATAGGTCAGGTCGATGCCTCGGGCGGCATCGACGATGGTCGTTTCGCCTGTGGCCCAGAACGCTTCGTCGGGGAAATTGGTCGGAAAGACCAACGGTTGATTGTCATCGAAAATGCCGGGATTAGGGATCAGCGAGCACATGTAAGTCGGAGCGCCTGGCGCGCTGGCAACCCTGGAACTGACAGCCTTTGATAAACATAGGTCAAGGGTGCGGCCGTGGCTGTCTTGATACCAGGCGGCGAAATTGCCATTGGCTGGCAGGTAGGGTCCGGGGTCTACGGCAAACAGCGCTGCCTGGGCCATGCCTTGGGCTAGAGCGGTCATGACCAGGGCAGTCGCGGTTTTGCACAGTAACGGGTGCATGGGTATTCCCTCTGTCGAAGTACCTGCCCCTTGGGGATGGGGCAGTTGGCAGGGATATCGGCAACTTCCATACCAATCGGCAAAAACGCCCGTGAGAAGCCCGCAGTAAAGGCCTTGGCGCAATCGTTGGCGGCAGTACGGGAGGTTATGGCGCGGGCAACTGTCCCCCGCTTTGGGGGTGACGGGGCCGCGGGGTGGGTGGGGTATCGCAGTCCCCAGGTTCGGGCAAACGGCCATGGCTGGGCTATAAACCTATAGGGGGTTTCCGGGAACCGTGTCCATGAACACCATCGCCAAAGTACTTGCGACCGACAGCGAAGTTCGCTTGAACACGCGCAAGGAGCCGTTCAATCTGCTGCGCTGGTTTTCACTGGTCAGCATGGTGGTGATCGGCACGGTGGCGGTGGCGCTGGGGGCGGTGTCCACGCGGTTCGTGATTACCGAAAGCGTGCAGCGCGATGCGCTGTTGACCTCGCAATTCGTCCAGGCGATTGCCGCGGCCGAAGTGCGGCATGTGGCGATTCCCAACGTCAGGACCATGGGCGAGTTGCTCGACCCACGAAAAGACAAGGACTTTCCTGACGTCGACCCGCTGTCCCGTGCCAGTGCCCGTGATGAATTCCTCGACCACATCGAAAACTTGCCGGACGTGATCCTGGCCAACATCTATGCCCCCGACCGCATGGTGATCTGGTCGACCAATCCGGCCTTGATGGGCATCACCAACCGTGCCGATGAAGACCTCGACCGTGCTTTCAACGCCAAGACTTCGGTGTCGACCAGTTTCCACGGTGTGGACACATCCCGCATGGAGCAGAAGTTCGTGGAGCCCCCCAAATACATCTTCATCGAAAACTATATTCCCCTGTTGGACGCCGATGGCAGCACCGTCACGGCGATGGTCGAGATCTACAAGGAACCGCAGGACCTGATCAACCGCATGGAGCGCGGCCTGGTGCTGATCTGGCTGGCGACCGCCCTGGGCGGCGGTCTTATTTACCTGGGGCTGTACTGGATCGTGCGGCGGGCGGCGATCCTGCTGGCGACGCAGCAAAAGCAATTGATCACCAACGAAACCTTTGTGGCTCTGGGAGAGGTGTCCTCGGCGGTCGCCCACAGTCTGCGCAATCCTTTGGCGAACATCCGTTCAAGCGCCGAGTTGGCGATAGAGTTCGACAGCGGCCCGGCACACAGGAACATCAACGACATCATTGGCCAGGTCGATCGCATGTCGACATGGGTGCGGGAGTTGCTCCAGTCCCTGCGACCGCTCAATGACGAGGCGGAACCGGTGAACCTGGTGGCGGCCCTGCATGACAGCCTGATGGCTTACGAGCACCAGATCGGCAAGGCCAGGGTCAGCGTGGTGTTCGAGCCGGACCAGACGCCCATGGTGCTGAGCCAACACGTGCAACTGACCCAGATCCTCAACAGCCTGCTGTCCAATGCGGTGGAGGCCATGGACGCGGGTGGCACCCTGACCATCCAAATCGAACCGTGCGATGCCCAGAGCGTCAGCGTGAGGGTGAGCGATACCGGCAAAGGCATGAGCGAAGAACAGCGCACAATGGCCTTCCGGCCGTTTTTCACCACCAAGCAGGGCGGGCTGGGCGTCGGGCTGGTGTTGGTCAAGCGGATCATGGAGCGATTTGGCGGTGCGGTGAGCCTCGACAGCAGTGAAGGCGAGGGCACCACTGTGCGGCTGTCATTTGTTCTGGCCACCTGAAAACGGGGATGAACTACCCCCAACATTGGGTATCAATCCCCGGTCATCTCCCCGGTCATCGCCCATTGATTTTGATAAATCATTGTTTTATGGAGTGTTAGTACTTTTTTATAGAAAAACACATGATTGGCGAGGTCCTTGCAAAACCACCATTACCCCCTTCACCACATCGAGGCGGCTGGTGATGGAAAAAAAAGAGATACATTCACCACGCTCACGAGCCCTGGGCATGCACCTGGTGCTGATGCTGGTGACCGGTTTGCTGGCCAGCCAACTGCTGGTCGCCAGCCAGCCGACGTCGACGCCCGCACCTGCCCCGGCATCCACTGGCGAATCCGCTGTCGTTGAAGCCGTCACTCCGTGGGGGGCCGACTATTTCCCCAACACCCCGTTGACCGACCAGGACGGACAGCCGCTGCATTTTTTCGATGACTTGATCAAAGACAAGGTGGTGGTGATCAACTTCATTTTCACCTCGTGCAGCGACTCCTGCCCCCTGGAAACCGCGCGCTTGCGTCAGGTGCAGAAACTGCTGGGGGATCGGGTCGGCAAGGACATCTTCTTCTACTCCATCAGCATCGACCCCTTGAGCGATACCCCCGAGGTGCTCAAGGCCTATGCGCAACGCTTCCAGGTCGGGCCCGGGTGGAAATTCCTCACAGGGGAATTCGCCGACGTCACCGACCTGCGCAAAAAACTGGGGCTGTTCATCGAAGGCGTCGATAACGGGCGCAATAAGGACCACAACCTGAGTCTTATCGTCGGCAACCAGGCAACGGGTCGCTGGATGAAAGCCTCGCCGTTCGAAAACCCGTGGATTCTGGCCGATCAACTGGCCAATACCCTGCATAACTGGAAACAGCCCAGTGTCGAAGAAAGCTATGTCGATGCACCGGAAATTCGCCCGCCGAGCAATGGCGAAGAGCTGTTTCGCACCCGCTGCGCCTCTTGCCACAGCCTCGGTCCGCTGGACGGGCAGGGCATCGGCTTGCGCAGCATCGGCCCGGACCTGATCGGTGTGACCTACCAGCGCGATCCGGCCTGGCTCAAGCGCTGGATCCGCGAACCTGACCGCATGCTCGAGGAAAAGGACCCGATTGCGATGGAGCTGTTCGAGCGCTACAACCGGATCTCGATGCCAAACTTGCGCCTGGATGCGAAATCCGCCCAGTCCCTCATCGATTTCCTGCGAGAAGAAACCGACCGTCAGCATCCGCCAGCGGCGCCATTGGTCAGTGTGAAGGAGGAGCCTGAACAACATCATTCGGTCGCGCACCCCGAGACGCCCCGGGTGCAGTAGTGTCAAAAAAATCACGCGGGTCGGTCAAGGCAGTCAATGCCACCTACACTGATCCTGAAAGCGGCTGAAAACGCTCGATTTCAGGCACCCAGGACACAGCCATGCAGATACTCGAACAACAAAAAGTAGCTGCGCCGCAGGCTCCGGTAGCACAACGCAAGGGTTGGCGGCCGCAGTTCAACTTGCTGCGCTGGTTTTCCCTGGCAAGCTTTCTGATCATCGCTGTGGTGGCACTGGGGTTGGGTTACATCTCCACGCGCTTTGTTGTCGATGAAAGTATCGAGCGTGATTCGATGCTGACCGCCCAGTTCATCCAGTCCATTGGCGAGGCCGAAATCCGGCATGCCGGCATTGCCCCAGGGCGGACCATGGGTGAAATGCTCGACCCGCGCATGGACGATGCCTACCCCGACGTCAACCCCGTATCCCGGGCCGCCGCCCGCGCTGAGTTTCTCGACCATGTGAGGCATCTGCCGGACATCCTGCTGGCGACGGTGTACGCCCTGGACCGCACCGTGGTCTGGTCGACCAACTCCGATTTGATTGGCGTGCGCATCGAAGATGACTTTGAACTGGACGAGTCCTTCGAAATGAAATCGCCGGTGTCCACCAGCTACCACGAAATCGATGAGGAGCGTCCCGAGCAGCGCTTGCTGCGCGAACCGGAGTATTTGTTCGTCGAGAACTACATTCCGATGTTCAACGCCGACCGAAGCAAAGTGATTGCCATGGTGGAAATCTATAAGGAGCCGCTGGATCTGGTGGAGCGCATTCAGCGTGGCTTCAAGGCGATCTGGCTGGCCACGCTGATCGGCGGGGCGGCCATTTACCTGGGTTTGTTCTGGATCGTGCGGCGCGCGGCGACGCTGTTGCAGAGCCAGCAGAAACAACTGATCGCCAACGAGACCTTTGTCGCCCTTGGCGAGATGTCCTCGGCGGTGGCCCACAGCTTGCGCAACCCGCTGGCCAATATCCGTTCCAGCGCCGAACTGGCCCAGGACATCGCCAGCCAGACCGCACAGAAAAACATTGGCGACATCATCAGTCAGGTCGACCGCATGTCGCGCTGGGTCCGTGAATTACTGGTGTCGTTGCGGCCGATGAATGACGACTGTGAAACGGTCGATCTGGTGCTGGCCCTCGAAGACACCCTGAGTGCCTTTGAGTCCCTGATCAAGCGGTCGGACGTCGAGGTGCGTTTCTCTCCTGTCAGCGTGCCACCGGTCGTCAGTCAGCAGGTGCTGCTCACGCAAATACTCAATAGCCTGTTTGCTAATGCACTGGAAGCAATGCCCAAGGGCGGCGTGCTGACGATCGAGATCGATTCCTCGGTGTCCGGCGACGTGAGAATGACATTGACCGACACCGGCAAGGGCATCTCAAAACAACAGCAGCAAATGGTCTTCAAGCCGTTTTTCACCACCAAGCAAGGTGGGTTGGGCGTGGGCCTGGCCCTGGTCAAAAGAATAATGGAGCGGTTTGACGGCTCGGTCGAACTGACCAGCCGGGAGCAGGAAGGAACCCGTGTTTGTCTCAATTTCAAAGTGGCAACGGGAGGGGCATATGGAGCACAGCATTCTGCTGGTCGAGGATGACGAAATCCTCGCCGAGAATATTCAGACTTACCTGGAGCGCAAGGACTTCGAGGTGACCGTCTGCCACTCGGCTGAAGATGCACTGGAGCAATTGGGTTCTTTCGCGCCTGACGTGGTACTGACCGACAACTCGTTGCCAGGCATGAGTGGTCACGACCTGATCCAGAAGCTGCGCATCAGCGCGCCGGATCTGAAAGTGATCATGATGACCGGCTACGGCAACGTCGAAGACGCCGTGGTGGCGATGAAAGAGGGCGCCTTTCACTACGTCACCAAACCCGTGGCCCTGCCAGAGCTCAAGCTGCTGCTGGACAAGGCCCTGGCCACCGACCGCATGGAGCGCACGCTGTCGTTTTACCAGGAGCGCGAGGCCCAGAAGTCGGGGGTACAGGCACTGATTGGCGAATCGGCACCGATGGCGTACCTCAAGGGCACCATCACCCAGTTGCTCGACGCCGAGCGGCGCATGGCCAACAGCGACCTGCCGCCGGTACTGGTCGAAGGCGAGACAGGCACCGGCAAGGAACTGGTGGCCCGGGCCTTGCACTTCGACGGCCCGCGCGCCAAAGGCCCGTTCATTGAATTCAACTGTGCTTCGATCCCGTCCAATCTGGTGGAATCGGAACTGTTCGGCCACGAGAAGGGCGCCTTCACCGACGCCAAGGATCGTCGCATGGGGCTGGTGGAAGCGGCCGACGGCGGCACGCTGTTCCTCGATGAAATCGGTGAAATGGACTTGCTGCTGCAAGCCAAGCTGCTGAAACTGCTGGAAGACCGGACCATTCGCCGGGTCGGTTCGGTAAAGGAACGCAAGGTCGATCTGCGGGTGATCAGCGCCACCAACTGCAATCTCGAACAGATGGTCCAGCAAGGCAAATTCCGCCGTGACCTGTTCTTCCGTCTGCGCATCATTTCCATCAAGGTGCCGCGCCTGTATGCCCGTGGCGCCGATATCCTGCTGCTGGCCCGGCACTTCCTGGCGCTACATGGCAAACGCTACGGCAAGCCGAACCTGCATTTCAGCGACCAGGCCGAAGATTTGCTGCTCAGCTACAGCTGGCCGGGCAACGTGCGCGAATTGCGCAACATGCTGGAGCAAACCGTGTTGCTGGCGCAAAGCGACACCATTGCCGCCCATCAGCTGAACGTCTGCCTGAGCCTGATGGATGAGCCACCGATGTTTCATCACGAGCCAGCACATTTCAGCGAACAGCGTGCGTCCTTCAACGGTAGTGATTCCATGAACCTGCCGGAAGTGGAGCGCGACATGGTGCGCAAGATGCTCGACAAGACCGACTGGAACGTCACCAAATCGGCACGCCTGCTGGGTCTGAGCCGTGACATGTTGCGCTACCGGATCGAAAAACTCGGCCTCGCCCGTCCGGACAAGCGCCAGTGGTAGGGGGCGTTCTCAATTAGTTTCCCTACCGCGCCGGGTCTGCTGTTGTGCAGGGCAAGGCGCGAGAAGCGTAGTTTGGTCATTCCAAATCAGCTTCGAGCAACACAGCCCTGCACAACAGCAGGCCCGGCCCTTCGGGTTGTGCCTTAAAGCTGGCCATGCTGCGTTGCAGGCCTTGGAAAGGGAACAACCATTCCCAGCGGCCTACGCCTTGCCTGGCCAGCTTTAAGGCGACAACGCGGTGGGGAAACTAATTGAGAACGCCCCCTAGTGTTCACTGCAACACCGGGCCTTCCCTCAGACAGGACATCATGCAACTGGGGTTCTCGACTTCCTGGTTGACGTACACGCCACGCTCCGGATCGTAGGAGCGGATAAACACCCGAACCGTGGCGTCGGCCACTGTCGGCAGGCGCGAGTCGGAAAACACGTGCTCGCTGGAAACCGGGATGAAATTCCCGGGTGCGGTCGGGATGTACGAGCCCGGCGGGATGATGTTCATCGACGGTGGTGCGGGGTGCGCGAAGGGTTGGTCGGCGCCGTAATAGTTGAATTCGCTGCTGTAGTTGGTGGTGGGCAAGTCGTCGGCGTGGACGACAGCGGTTGCGCCCAGGCAGACGGCGAGCAAAAGCGTCAGGTCGGTCTTTTTCATGGCAACACCTGCTAGATCGGTTTAACCACATTACCCTCAAGGTCTTTAACTATAGCTGGCGCCGTGGACAGCCGTCGATGCTGCGCGGATTACAAGTTCACAACATCTGCCCGGATGAGGTTGATCTAGACTCCGGCCGGTCAAATCGACGACCCGGACCCTGGAGCATGCAATGGAACTGCCGACAAAAGAACAAGCCATCGCCAGTAACCGCGAGGCCTGGAATGATTCCGCCCGTCACCATAAGGACTCCAGCGAATGGCAAGCCTTGTTGAAGGGCGTGGAACACGCGGATTTCTCCTGCCTGGATGACACCCTGACCGCTTTGCTGACCCAGACGGGTGTCGAAGGCAAGGACGTGGTGCAACTGGGCTGCAACAACGGTCGTGAAAGCCTGTCGCTGTTCGCTTTGGGGGCGCGCAGCGTGGTGGGCGTCGACCAGTCTGAAGCCTTTCTCGGGCAGGCACGGGAACTGGCGTCCCGCTCGCCCCACGCGCCGCAATTCATCGAAGCGGACATCCACCACTTGCCGGTCGAACTGCAGGAGCGCTTTGACCTGGCGCTGATCACCATCGGGGTCTTGAACTGGATGCCGGACATCGGTGAGTTCTTCCACCATGTGGCGCGCACGCTGAAGCCGGGTGGCGCACTGGTGGTTTACGAAACCCACCCGTTCCTGGAAATGCTCGACCCCGAGGCGGCCGATCCTTTTCGTCTGGCCAGTTCATACTTCCGCCGCGAACCGTTCATACAGCACGAACCGATCGTCTACGAAGGCAAGATCGAACAGCCAGCCGCGCCGTCCTACTGGTTCGTCCACACCCTGGGCGACCTCTTCAGCGCGGCCATTGCGGCAGGGTTGCAGATCCGTCACTTCAGGGAATACCCGCACTCCAACCGCGAAGAACTCTATGACCGCTATCAACAGCAGGTGGCGCAGCTGCCTTTGTGTTTTACGTGGGTGGTGGTGAAGGGCTGATGCCCTGGGCTCAATAGTGTGCGGGTCCTGCTGGCCCCATCGCGAGCAAGCTCGCTCCCAAAGGTGTTCAGTGTCGTACGCCGGTCTTGCAAACGACAAAATGGGGGGACGCAAAAAACCAAGGCACCCGTGGCGCACGGGCGTGGTTTTCTATTGACCTTGCCGGGTTCGCCAGGCTCCCGGCGCGCACCCCAGCCACCGCAGGCAGGCACGGTTGAAGCTTTGCACATCGCTGTAGCCCAGGCGGTCGGAGATCTCCACCAGCTCCAGGTCCGTTCCCTGCAAAAAGTCTTCGGCCCGGTAGCGGCGGTATTCGTCGAGCAACTCTGAAAAACTCCAGCCCAATGCCTTCAAGCGTCGGGCGGCGGTGCGCTCGAGCAAGTGCTGGGTGGTACAGAATTGCTGCCAGTTGGCCCCGGCGAGGTCGCCGATCAAATGGTCGCAGACTTGCTCGAGCAAGGTCGGTTCGCTGTTGCGTCGGGTCTGCTCCAGCAGCTCTATCAGCGTGTTTTCCAGGTCATGATTGCCCGGCGTCAACGGGATGACGAACAGCTGCGGATCGAGGCGGATCGAGTGCTGCGCCTGTCCCCATTGCACCGGTGCGCGAAAGGCTTGTTGATGGTCCTGCGCATTGGCCGTGCAAGCGCCGGCCAGCCCGACGCCCAGAACCGGATCACGCTCCAGGCCGCTGGCGAGGAACTTTCGCCGCAACATGCTGCACAGGCTGATGAGGATGTAATCGGTGGTCGCCGCGCTGGCTTTCACGCTGCCACGGTCGAGCAGGCGTAATTCGACGCTGTCGTCGCCGCGTACGATCCGGGCCTGGAAATGCCCGTTGAAAAACGGAAAGAAGCGCACGAAATACTGGCAGGCGCTGTCCAGTGAGGCGGCCACGTCGAACAGGTATGTCAGGCCGTTGGTGGCGGTGGAAACGAAACGCCGGCCAGCCGCCAGGCCGATCAGCGGGTCGCCGGTCTGCTCCAGGGCAAACGCCCAGAAGCGCCGCGACATGAACAGCGGAATGCGCATGAATGGCGTGCGCAACTCGAACAGGCTGCGGCGAAACAGGTCTTCGATACTGTCCCGGTCCACGCCACGGGCCAGCAACTCTTCGATCGCCGGCAACAGGGTCGGCGCATAGAACGCGTTGGGTATCGATTGATCGTGCAGTGGCTGATCGCTTTTTGTCATGTAGGGCTCACAGCTTGTTCCGGAACACTGGTTAGGCTGCCCGACGTTAAGCGATTTGCCGGAGCAAGACCATGCTTGATTTACGCCAGCTCGATTTGAACCTGTTGCTCGCCTTCGATGCGATTTACCAGCAGCGTAGCGTCACCCGTGCGGCCGAGGTGATGTGTCTGTCGCAACCGGCCATGAGCAATGCGTTGCGTCGCCTGCGGGAATTGTGCGGCGACCCGCTGTTCATCAAGAGTCGCCTGGGGGTGACGCCGACACTGGTCGCCCATCGTCTGGCTGACTACGTGCGTGCCGCGCTAGAGTCATTGCGCGATGGCTTGCGCATGATTCCCGCCGCGCGGCAGAGCAATCCGCTGCTGCGCATCAGTTGTCTGGACTGCCTGCAACCGGTGTTGCTCGATGCCTTGCTCGAATCGCCCCACGCCGATTGGCAGGTGCGTTATTTCCAGCCCCGGCGCCGTGACGCCCTGCAGGACCTGGCCAGCGGCAAGCTGGATATCCTGATCGACCTCGACCAGCCGCTGGCCGGACTTGCCGGCCTGCACAAACAGGCACTGCCCGCCGACCATTACGTGTTCGCCTATGGCGCTGCGCTCAAGGAACCGCCGCGCACCCTGCAGGCGTATCTGGAGCAGCCGCAGATCCAGGTATCCAGCCGCCGCGACGGGCTCAGCCCGGTGGACTTGCAGCTTGGTTTGAAAGGCCTGAGGCGGAATGTGGCGATGAGCACCCAAAGCACCCTGGCCGCGAAGCTGATCGCCGATCGCCAGCCGTTCGGCATCAGCCTGCCAAGCCGGGTCGCCAACGTGCTGGGCCTGCAACACGTGCCGCTGCCCCTGGACGAACCGGTGGAATTGAAATTGGCGCTGTACATCGAGTCGCGCTATCGCTTCGAGCGCAGCCGCGAGGAGGCGATGCATTGCCTGCTGCGCGCCCTCGGTGAGCCCCGGGCATTGCAAGCGCTGGCGCGGCGTGCGTGACTTCGTGGTGAAATCAGACCCTGTGGGAGCGGGCTTGCTCGCGAAGGGGCCGTGTCAGTCGACATCATTGTTGAATGACATACCGCTTTCGCGAGCAAGCCCGCTCCCACAAGGATTGCGGCGTTGCAGGCAGGCCTTAATTCGAGGCCAGCAAGCGCCGGTCAACCGACAGCACCGCATCGACCATCGCCAGCGCGGCCGGTGTCAGGGAATGCCCGGCACGGCTGACAATGCCGTAGTGCAATTGCAGGCCGGGATCGTCCTTGGGCACATCGGCAAACTCCAGCAGGTGGATCAGGCCCTGATCGACCAGTTCGGCCAAGGCCTCCACGGTGGCGATACCTACCGCGTCGGAGCGCATCACCACACGGCGGATCGCATCGAATTGCGCGCATTCCACGCTCGGGTTGAAGTCCGCCTCGCCCTGCACGTCGGCGAGGATCTTGCGGATCATCGGCGGTATCCGCGTGCCGACCACCGCGTAGTCGAGCAGGGCGCGCAGGGTCGGGTTCTGCTGCTGCACCAAGGGATGACCGACACGGCAAAAGAACCGCCCGCGTCGAGGGCGCAGCAGCTGAACCTGGTATTGCGGGTCGCCGGTGAAGTACCGCGCGTCGGCCACCAGGAATTCGATCTGCTGCTCACGAAGCCAGACCGCCAGTTGCTCCCAGTCGCCCTGGTGGAAACTGATGCGGATCGCCGGGTGCGCCTGGATGAATTCCGCCAGCGCCTCGGGCACCAGCACCTGGGCCGGGTACGGGCCGCAGCCGAAGTGCAACTCGCCACCGGTCAGGCCGTTGTATTGCGTCAGTTCGTTGTGCAAGGCCTGGCTGCCGGCGAGCAGGCGCCGGGCGTGTTGCAGCACCAGTTCACCCTGGCCAGTCAGGCGGAATTCGCGACTGCTGCGTTCTACCAGCGCGCAGTCGAGGTCGCGCTCCAGGGTCTGGATGCTGCGACTGAAGGCGGGTTGGCTGAGGTTGATCGCCTCGGCGGCCCGGCCGAAGTTGCGGTAATCGGCCAGGGCGACAAGGTGGCGGAGTTGTCGTAGGTCCATCATGCGTCTCCTGCATTCGGCGGATACTTTTAATGCATTGGATCGATAGCACAGAGGCTGGCATAAGTACACGCCTGTCTTCTCGCCGTAACCTGCCATGACCCCTCAACTGTTCATTTCCAGCGCCTTCACCCGCACCATTCTCAGCCATGCCCGGCAGTCCGGCCTGTGTCAGGACCAACTGCTGGAACGGGCCGGCATCTGCCTGTCATTGCTCGAAGGGCAGGACCTGCATGTGCCCGTGCATCTGGTCGAACGCCTGTGGAGTGAATGCGAACGTGCGGGCGCGGGGGTGTCGTTTGGTTGCGATCTGGTCAACGGCATGGCAACCACTACGCTGCGGGGGTTGAACATTCTGCTGGACTCCGCCGCGACCCTGCGGGCGAGCCTGGCGTGTTTCACCGATTTCCTGCCGCGAGTAACCAATTACGTGGTGGCGGAATTGGAGGAGGGTGACGGGCAGGCTCGTTTGCACTTGCGCAGTGCTGACCGGCAGCCACATTTTTTCGGCCTCGATGCGGCGACCCTGACGTTGGTGCGCAACATCGCCCGACGTTTGGGGCGAGCGCCGGCCGAGGTGTTCATCGCGGTCCAACTGACACCGCAACAGGCTGCCGGGCAATGGTTGCGTAGCGCTGGTGTCGAGGTGCTGGAGGGTTCACATCCGTGCCTGAGCCTGCCGGCTGCCAGTCTCGATGAGCCTCTGCTCGGGGCCAACGGGTTTTTGCATCAGAGTATGTTGCGGCACTGGCAGACTGCGGCGGTGCAGCATACCCGCAGTGACAGCCTGGAGATGGCGCGGCACTGGTTGACGGCGGGGGATCAGCCGATCGAGCGGATTGCCGAGCGGTTGGGGTATCGGCAACCGAGTAATTTCATTCGGGCGTTTCGCAAGCAGTTCGGGATTACTCCGAAGCAGTTTCGTCTTGGTTTGTAGTTTTGGTTGAGTACATATCCGTTGCTGCGGTAACGGCGACTTATGGTTTCGCCCTTACGGCGAGTCCCTTTGGCAAACGCCGGAGTGCCGGCCCAGCCCAAAGGAACCAAAGGTCTCGCCCCGAACGTACGGCCCCTCGCTGCGGTATTCATCCGGGGGCATTGCCCTCCGGTCGGCTTCGCTTCGACCTACATGCAATGAGTTCGACTGCGTCGAACGGCGCTGCGCGCCCATCCCCGGATGAACACCTGCGCTCAGCCTGCCGAGGGGGCGGGTGGATCAAGATCAAGAGCTGCAGGCGAGCTAACGCTCGGCCTGATGAGTGGTGAGAAGCGTCTGTGTACGCCGATCTGTCTTTGCTTTTCTGTGGGAGCGAGCTTGGTCCGGGCGGCGTTCCGACGATGGCGGCCTTATGGCCGACCAATCTTTTTCGGCTAAACGCATTCCCCCTGTAGGAGCTGCCGCAGGCTGCGATCTTTTGATCTTGATTTTCCGCACCCTTCGACATTGTCAAAAATCAAAAGATCGCAGCCTCGTTGCACTCGACAGCTCCTACAGGGAAACACGCACACATCAGAACCAGGCCGGCCGGTAGGCCGCGTCGGGCGCTGTTGCGGTGCACGCCCCCTCGTGAGGCCGAATGTCAGGGGCAAGAGCGTTTGGTTACTTTGCGCCGGGCCGCGCAGGCTTTTCCAAGTGACCCGCCGTAAGGGCGGAACCTTAAGCGGCCGTTACCAAAGAAACGGATATGTACACGGTCAAAACCCGCAGCATCAGCGAATAAAGTGAATCTTCCCGCTGTCATCATTACCCATGTAGATGCCATACACCCCGGCCTGGCGCTCCTCGATATAGCGCTCAAGAATCTGCCGGATCGCCGGGTAGTAGATGCTGTCCCAGGGAATATCCTCAGGCGCGAAGAACTGGTAGTCGAGGGTTTCCGGCCCGTACTGCCCGGTGATCTCCAGCGCGATGGCGCGGAAGATGATGTACACCTCGCTGATCTGCGGCACGCTGAAGATCGAATAGGGCGAGACGATTTCCGCACGCACGCCGCTTTCTTCCCAGACTTCGCGCAAGGCCGCCTGCTCGGTGGTCTCGCCGCTTTCCATGAAGCCCGCCGGCAGGGTCCAGGTGCCGGGGCGCGGTGGAATGGCGCGCTGGCACAACAGGTACTTGCCGTCCTGCTCGATGATGCAGCCGGTAATGATCTTCGGATTGACGTAATGGATGTAGCCGCAGCCGCGGCACATCAAGCGCTCGTGCGTATCACCCTGCGGCAACTGTGACCTAAGGTCTGCGCTGCCGCACTTGGGGCAAAAGCTCGGGCTGAACATGTCAGCGACCTATGCGCGGTTCTTTCAGCGCGATGGGCTGGGTGATCGCCGGGATGTCGCCGGTTTCTTCCTGCTTGCGCTTGAGGTAGTCCAGGGCCACGGCAGCGGCTGCACGCACATGGTCGACGCATGCCTGGTGGGCGGCCAGCGGGTCACCGCCCTTGATCGCCTCGACCATGCGTTCCATTTCCTGGTTGCTGGCGCCGCGACGGTTTTCCTGGGACACCGAGGTTGCGCGCAGGTAGCTGATGCGTGCCTGCAACTGGCGCAGTTGAGTGGCCGCGACATGGTTGCCCGAGCCTTCGAGCAGCACGTCGTAGAAACCCTGCACCGAGTCGATGACCTGTTGCAGCTCGCCGTCTTTCAACGCCTTGCGGTTTTCTTCCAGGGCTTTTTCCAGGGCCTTGATGTCCTTGGCCTTGGCGCGCAGGGTGAACAGCTGAACGATCAGCCCTTCGAGCACGCAGCGCAGCTCGTAGATGTCCACGGCATCGGCCAGGGTGATGATCGCGACACGCGGGCCCTTGGCGTCGGCGAATTCCACCAGGCCTTCGGATTCAAGATGACGCAAGGCTTCGCGCACGGAAGTACGGCTGACGCCCAGGCGATCGCACAGATCGCGTTCGACCAGACGGTCTCCCGGCAGGAGCTGGAAGTTCATGATGGCGCTTCGCAGTTTATCCAGCACGATTTCGCGCAGGGTAACGGGGTTGCGATTGACCTTGAAGCTGTCGTCGAGTGGCAGGCGTTTCATGGGGTCCGCTCTGATTGTGGCTGTCCATGCAAAAAGAACACTTCGATTACGGGAATCTGGGTGCCCGGTCAGATCAAACAGCCAAGGGTTAACTGGAGGCCTCGGCATCGGCTTCGGCGAAGGCTTCACGGGCGAGCCGGAAACTGTCTACGGCAGCGGGGACACCGCAATAAATGCCGACCTGAAGCAATATTTCGCGTATTTGCTCACGACTCAGGCCGTTACGCAAGGCGCCGCGCACATGCAGCTTGAGTTCATGGGGCCGGTTGAGGGCCGAGATCATCGCCAGGTTGATCATGCTGCGCTCCTTGAGCGACAAACCCTCACGACCCCAGACATGACCCCAACAATATTCGGTGACCATTTCCTGCAACGGTCGAGTGAAGTCGTCGGCGTTCTCGATGGAACGGTTGACGTAGGCCTCGCCCAGCACCTGGGTGCGGATCTTCAGGCCTTTTTCGTATTTTTCGTTGCTCATTTGTGTCGCTCCCGTGGGCTCAGAGTCCGCCCATCAAGGTGTATTTGAGTTCCAGGTAATCCTCAATGCCGTACTTGGAACCTTCACGGCCCAAGCCTGAGGATTTGATGCCGCCGAACGGTGCGACTTCGGTGGAAATCAGCCCTTCGTTGATCCCGACCATGCCGTATTCCAGTGCCTCGCTCATGCGCCAGGCGCGGCCCAGGTCGCGGGTGTAGCAGTAGGCGGCCAGGCCGAATTCGGTGTCGTTGGCCATCTCGACGGCCTGGGCCTCGGTGTTGAAGCGAAACACGGCGGCCAGCGGGCCAAAGGTTTCATCCCGCGCGACCTTCATCTGCGTGGTGACGCCGATAAGCACGGTCGGCTGGAAGAAGCCGTTACCCAATGCATGGCGCTCGCCGCCGCACAGCAGTTGTGCACCGTGGGCCAGTGCGTCTTGCACGTGGTCTTCGACCTTGGCCACGGCACGCTCGTTGATCAGCGGCCCTTGGGTGACGCCATCATCGAAACCGCTGCCGACCTTGAGCTGCGAAACCCGCTCGGCCAGGCGCGCGACAAAGGCGTCGTGGATGCCGTCTTGCACCAGGAAGCGGTTGACGCAGACGCAGGTCTGCCCGGCGTTGCGGAATTTGGCGATCAGCGCGCCATCGACGGCACGCTCCAGATCGGCGTCGTCGAAGACGATGAATGGCGCGTTGCCGCCCAGTTCCAGCGAGACTTTTTTCAGGGTCGGCGCGCACTGGGCCATCAGCAATTTTCCGATCCCGGTGGAGCCGGTGAACGACAACTTGCGCACGAGAGGGCTTGAAGTCAGCTCACCACCGATGGCAATGGCATCGCCAGTGATCACGTTGAAGATGCCCGCTGGAATGCCGGCCTGTTCCGCCAGTGCGGCCATGGCCAGCGCCGAGAACGGCGTTTCCGGGGCCGGCTTGACGATGCACGGGCAACCGGCCGCCAGCGCCGGGCCGGCCTTGCGGGTGATCATCGCCGCCGGGAAGTTCCACGGCGTGATGGCCGCGACGACGCCAATCGGCTCCTTGCTGACCACAATGCGCGCATCACCCTTGTGGCTGGGAATGGTGTCGCCGTAGATGCGCTTGGCCTCTTCGGCGAACCACTCGATGAAGCTCGCGGCATAGAGGATTTCACCCTTGGCCTCAGTCAGTGGCTTGCCTTGTTCGAGGGTGAGGATTTCAGCCAGTGCGTCGGCGTTCTCCAGCATCAAGGCATGCCAGCGCTTGAGCGTATTGCTGCGCTCCTTGGCGGTCAGTGCGCGCCAGGCCGGCCAGGCTTTGTTGGCGGCCTCGATAGCCTGGCGCGCGTGCTCGGCACCGAGGTTCGGCACCCGGCCGATGAGTTCACCGGTGGCCGGGTTGAAGATGTCCTGACAGGCGCCATCTGGCGCGTCCAGCCATTGGCCGTTGATGTAGGCCTGCTGACGGAACAGTAACGAGGCTGCTGGGCTCATGCCGGCTCCCGAGTAAAGTGGTGGACCCTGTGGGAGCAAGCCCGCTCCCACAGGGGGATTGTGTTCAACCATCAGGCCAGGGTGGGCAGCGGCCCCAGCTTGCCTTTGTGGTAGATCATCGGCGTGACCGGTTGCGCGGGCAGGATCAGGTTCTTCACCGCGCCGACGATGATCGCGTGATCACCGCCGTCGTATTCGCGCCACAGTTCGCACTCGATGATCGCCGTGGCCTTGGCGAGGATCGGGTTACCCAGATCGCTCAGGTGCCATTCGATGCCTTTGGCCTTGTCCTTGCCTTTACCGGCGAAGGCATAGGCTTCGGCGGTCTGCTCGGCGGACAGCAAGTGAATCGCGAACTGCTTGCTGTCGCGCAGCACCGGATAGGTGTCGGAGCCGTAGTTGGGGCAGAACAGCACCAGTGCCGGATCGATCGACAGCGCACTGAAGGCGCTGGCGGTGATGCCGACGATGCCGCCTTCCGGGTCCAGGGTGGTGACCACCGTGACCCCGGACGGGAACGAGCTCATGACGTCTTTGTAAATGCCGGGTTCGATCATTTTCCAGGACTCCTAGCGCATCACGAAGGGATCAGGCATCGGTGCCTGGGACAGGTTGATCCACACCGTTTTCAGCTCGGTGTAGGCCAGCACCGAATCGATGCCGCTTTCGCGTCCATAGCCGCTGTTCTTGAAGCCGCCGATCGGCGCCATGGCCGAGACCGCGCGGTAGGTGTTGACCCAGATGATCCCCGAACGCACGTCCCGGGCCAGGCGATGGGCACGGCCCAAATCTCGGGTCCAGATGCCGGCGGCGAGGCCGAACTGCGAGTCGTTGGCAATCGCCAGCGCTTCGGCTTCGTCCTTGAACCGGATGACCGAGGCCACCGGGCCAAAGACTTCTTCCTGCATGATCTTCATCGAGTTGCGGTCGCATTCGAACAGCGTCGGCTCGTAGAACCAACCGTCGCCCAGATTCTCCGGACGCTTGCCACCCAGACGCAGGCGCGCACCTTCGGCGATGGCATCGGCCACCAGGCCTTCGACCACGGCCAGTTGCTGCGCGGTGGCCATCGGGCCCATTTCGCTGCTGTCGTCCTGGGGGTTGCCGATGCGGATGCGCTGGGCGCGTTCCACCAGGCGGCCGACGAACTCATCGTAGATTTCGTCCTGCACCAGCAAGCGCGAACCGGACACACAGCTCTGCCCGGAGGCGGCGTAGATCCCGGCGATGGCGCCGTTGATCGCGCTGTCGAGGTCGGCGTCGGCGAAGATGATGTTCGGCGATTTGCCCCCCAGTTCCAGCGACAGCTTGGCGAAGTTCTCCGCGCTGCTGCGTACCACATGCCGCGCCGTGGCCGCGCCGCCGGTGAAGGCGATCTTGCGGATCAGCGGATGGCGGGTGAGGGCGGCACCGGTGCTCGGGCCGTAACCGGTGACAACGTTGACTACGCCCGGTGGAATCCCGGCTTCCAGCGCCAGACGCGCCAGTTCAAGAATCGTTGCCGAGGCGTGTTCCGACGGCTTGATCACGATGGTGTTGCCCGCCGCGAGGGCCGGGGCAAGTTTGATCGCGGTCAGGTACAGCGGGCTGTTCCACGGAATGATTGCGGCGACCACGCCCATGGCTTCGTGCACGGTGTAGGCAAACAGATCTGGCTTGTCCAGCGGCAGGGTGCCGCCTTCGAGCTTGTCCGCCAGGCCTGCGGTGTAGTGGAAGAACTCTGGCAGATAACCAACCTGGCCACGGGTTTCGCGGATCAGCTTGCCGTTGTCGCGGCTTTCCAGCTGCGCCAGTTGTTCTTTGTTTTCGGCGATCAGGTCGCCCAGGCGTCGCAGCAGTTTGCCACGAGCGGTGGCGGTCAAACCGCGCCAGGCCGGGCTGTCGAACGCGGTTTGCGCGGCTTGTACGGCGCGCTCGACATCGGCTTCGTCGGCATCGGGCAATTCGGCCCAAGGTTCGGCCAGCGCCGGGTTGAGGCTTTCGAAGGTCTTGCCGGACAGGGCATCGACCCATTCACCGCCGATGCACATCTGGAAGCGTGCGAGTGTCATGCAACGATCCCCTTGATCTGGTTTTGTTGGGAGTGCGCGGTCTGCAGAAACTCCAGCAACAGCTGGTTGACCAGGCGCGGCGACTCTACCGGCATCATATGCCGTTGCTCGGCGAGCACGGCAACGGTCGCACCGGGAATGCGTTCGGCCAGTTGCCTGGCCATTTCCGGGGTCGAGCCGGGGTCCAGTTCGCCGGTGGCGATCAGCGTCGGCACCCGGATGCTGGCCAGGTCGTCGGCGCGGTACATGTCCTGAGTGGCGAACAGTTCATAAGTGGTCAGGTAACCCTGCGGATCATTACCGGCCAGGGTCTGGCGAATCGCGGCGATCTGCGCCGGATTCGCGGCCTGGTATTCACGGCTGAACCAGCGCGACAGCGCCGCTTCGGCATTGGCGTCCGGCCCGTGTTCGGCGGCCTGGCTGGTGCGGGCGATGACTCCGGCGCGCTGTTCGGCGCTGCGGTTGAACACGCTGTTGAGCACCACCAGGCCCTCCAGGCGTTGCGGGTAGTGCAGGGCAAACGCCCGCGCCACCAGCCCGCCCATGGAAAAACCGATCACCGTGGCCTTGGGCAATTGCAGATGGTCGAGCAGCTCCAGCAATTGGTCGGCATAGCCGAGCAGCGGCGTACCGCTTTCCGGGCGTGGGCTGGCGCCATGGCCGAGCATGTCGTAGGCGATGACGCGGTACTTCGTGGCCAGGCCAACGATCTGGCCGCCCCACATTTCTTTGTTCAGGCCCACGCCGTGGATCAAGACCACGGGCTGGCCTTGGCCGGTCGCCAGGTAACTGGTGCCAGCCGGGGTGAGTTCAGCGGTGAGCCGAATCATGGAGCGCTCCTGCAATGCCTTCTTGTTGTCGTTCTGCTGGCCGGTTACTGGGCTTTTTCGGCTGCCAGTTCTTCCAGGTCGATGTAGCGGTTGCCGATGCGCGGGTGCAGGCGGCCGCCGTCGGCGCAACCCAGGACCACGACGATTTCGTCGGCACGGGGTGCATCTTCGATCTGCATTTCCAAAGTGATGTAGTGCGAGCGAAGGCCTTCGTCGTCCTTGTGCATCATCGGGATCTGGATCGAAGTGCCCGGGCCGCCGCGCTTGTTGGTGAAACTCAGGTAACTCTTGGCCTTGACCGCTTCGCGGTAGTGGTTACCGAAGCGCAGGGTGTGGATCACCGCCGAAGCGTGTTCGATTTCGCCATCGGCGCCGACCACCGCAGCCTTGCCGTAGGCCTCGATTTTCTCGGCACCGCCAATGATGCCCACCAGACGCTCGACCATCAGCGCGCCGAGGTCGGAGCAGTTGGCGCGGATCTGCGGTTTCAGGTCTTCGACGAAACCGTTGCCCAGCCAGGGGTTTTTCATCACCACGGCCAGACCGACCATGGTCACGGGCTTATCGGTGGCTTTGCCGCCTTCAATAAAGGTTTCTTCGACATAACTGACGATCTTGCGGATTTCGAAACTCATGAGCTGCTCCGTAGAGGTTTTGGGTGTCTGTGCGTCTGATGGTATACCATAATACCGATAGTACAAGTCCCTGAACGGAGTTTCTGGCTGGATGGCAGGTAAAAGTTCGCGCAGCGGGCAGCAGCGGACAAACGGCGGGCACAGGTTCACGCCGGGTGGGGTGGGTAATGTTGTTGAGGAAGGGACGACAGTTATATCTGTGGCGAGGGAGCTTGCTCCCGTTGGGCCGGGCTGGTGCACCAGCGCGTAGCGGCTCAAATAAAGGGACTGCTTCGCAGTCCTACGGGAGCAAGCTCCCTCGCCACGGGGTATCGATTGATCTTTCAGGGGGGCTAGCAGAAAGGGGATGGCATTACCTGATGGTCGTCAGGACTTCGCGTCTTTGGTCCCCAGCACATCACGGATGTTGTCCACCACATTGCTGTCCTTGATCACATCATTGAGCCAACCCTCGAGCGGCATGTTGCCCCATTTGATCGCGCGTTCGATCAGGTAGGGGACGGGGCTCTGGGGTTCGGTCTGCTTGAAGAACTGCGCGATGCCAGCCAGCAGGGTGAACGCTTCGTCGCGGGTTTGCGGAGTGGTGCGAAGTGGTGTGACGGGAGTGTCTTGGCGGGTCTGGGTCATTGCCGCACCTGCAGGTTGTGCGCCAGCGCTTTCGGCGACGGTCGGGGTGGGCGCGACAGGGGCCGGGTTCAGTTCGATACCGCGATCCTTTAGCAGTTTCTCGGCCAGTTGCCCGGCGCGGGACAGCACGTCATGGAGCCCGGCAAAACTCGGCGCGTCGTGGCCGAACAGCCTGTCGGCAGTGCTCTGCAGTTGCTGGGAGGCCTTCAGGCTGGCGGCGATTTCGCTGGCTTTCTGGCGCAGGTGATCGGAGTCGGTCAGCACCACCGAACGCTGGAACACCTCGGCGTTGATCTTGCCTTCGTCGAGGGCGGCGCGCATGGCCTGGGGGTTCTGCAACGCCAGGTTTTCGACATGCCGGGATTCGTCATAACGCAGCAGGCCGTACTGTTGGCCCTGGGTGATCGGCAGTCCGCCCACCACATCCGTCAGGGTTGTTTTCATCCACGCCAGGCGGGCAGCGCGTTCATCGACCCCATCCTCGAGGGAAGGGAAGAGGCCGGTCCAGAAATTGTCCAGCAGGCGTTCGGCCAGGGTCAGGCCGAAGGTGATACCGGTGAAATGGTACTTGTGCGCCAGGGCTTCGCTGAGCCAGGCGACGAGCATCAGGTCCTTGCTCTGTCGAGCCAGGCCCTGGGCTGCCAGGGTGAGGGTCAGATCCCAGTCGGATGACTTCAGATCGGTTTGCCAGTCACCCTGGGTCAGGTAATCGGGGTCTGCTCGCCGTGCTTCTTTCACCTGATCGAACAAGGTGGAAAAGCTCAGGTCTTCGCCGCCCCCCTCATTGATGGGCGCGGTCAGTTCGGCCAGCGAAAGGTCGTTGAGATATTCAGACATGGGAAACTCTGATCAGACTAAAAGAACACCGCGCCCGCCGGGCAGGCACGGTGCCGAAAACGAGCCGCGTGCGCGGCCCGTCATTGCAACGGTGTTATGCGAAAACCTTGTTCGCGGTGCGATCCCAGCCACCGGTGACGTTACCGCCGCCCTGGCCATCGGCTCGGCTCTGCTGGGTGTAGGTGGTTTTGATGCGGGCGAAGTTGAAGCTGATTTCTTCGATCGGCAGATCGCCAACCGATTTGTCTTCACCGTTCTGGCTGCCACCGGCGACTGCTTTGACCGACGACACCACGACTTCTTCCAGGTTGATGGTCAGGTAGGTGACCTTGTCACCACCGGCACGGTTCACGTTCAGCTGGATCTTGGCGATGTGCGTGCCTTTGCAGCAGGCTTCGAACAGCTTGGCGGAAGCCTTGTCCACGGCTTTGCGGATGCTGAAGTCGCTCAACGCAACACGCTCCGACGAAGCACCGCCCGATGAGCTGGCCGTCGCGGAAGTCGCCTGGGTTGCGCCGTACTCGTAGCCCAGCACTTCGATCCAATCCTTGTGTTTGTCGTCCAGAACTTCACCTGGAATGCCGTCGATCTGGATGTATGCGTCAAATGCCATTTCTATTTTCTCCTTACCTTCATTTAAAGGGATGTCACCTGCAAACAGGTCGCAGCCCTTCGTTTTAACCTCTTCGAAACAATCAACAGAGGTGTCTTATGCCGGCCCGGGCCTCTCGTCGAGATGACCCGGATACCGGTATTTCTTCACAAGGCGCGCATGCTCAGTTGAGTGCCCGCACTTCGATTTCTACTCGCCGGTTAGGCTCAAGGCAGCGGATCAGCAGGGCCCTTGGCTGCTGCATGTCGCACTTGACCAAGGGCTTGTTGCTGCCTTCGCCGACGGCTTCGACCAGCTCGCCGGGTACGCCTTTGCCCACCAGGTAGGTCTTGATGGTTTGTGCCCGCTGTTTGGAAACCTGCAGGTTGCCCTGGGGATCGCCGAGCTGGTCGGCGTGCCCGGCGATAATGATTTTTCCGATGTTCGGGGTGCTGAGCAGCTTGCCGGCGATCGCGCTGAGCTGGCTCTGGCCTTCAGTCTTCAGGCTCTGGAAGTCCGCACGGGCGAAAGCGAACAGGGTGTCCGACTCCAGCGTGATGGTTTCGATCGAGCGCAACGACTGGGTCAGCAGGCTGTTGATGTAGTTTCGCGAGCTGGAGATCAGGAACGCGTTGTCGAGGATCCGCGGCACGTCCGGCTCGTGGATCTGGTCGCTGTAGAAATTGATCTGACGGCTGGCGAACTCATAGTCCGAAGCGGCGACACTGGCATTGCCGACCTGACGGGCAATCGCCGGGTACCAGTAATCCGGGATTTTCGCTTTCAGGAACGCCGGGTCGGCCTTTTCCCGTTGTGCACGGGACAACATGACGTAGGTGTCCAGCGTTGCCTTGCCGAAACCGGCGATGGATTGCGCCCGGTTGTCATTGGGCAGGGCCTTGGGTTCGACGCTGTCCACGCCGGTCACGGGCATCAACTCTTTGGCGTTGCGCTGATAGACCTTGAGCGTGGTCAGCAAATACAACGAGCGGGTCAGGTTGTCGGCCGTGGGCTTGAGCATCACGCTTTCCAGGCGGTCGAAGTAGCGGCTGCGCACCAGTGGTTCTACCTTGTGGCCTTGATAGAGCCCCAGGCGCATGCGCAGCGGCACACCTTCGTCGTGATGCTGCGCGTAGTAGTGCGCGGTCCAGAAGCGCAGGCGATCGAGGGTTTGCCAATCGGTGTACTGAGCGGGTACAGAACGGTTGTCGATGCCAGCCTGGGTCAGTTCTGCCGAGAGGCTTTGCAAGGTGTTTTTGTTGTTGACGTATGACCAGCCCAACAGGCTGCACAGCAGCACCGCGACCAGTGCGGCACCGCCGATCCAGGTCGCCCGGCGCCGACGCTCGCGGTGGTTGGTGGTGTACAGCGCCACCAGATGCTGGTCGGGAATGATGACCTTGCGGAACAGACTGTTGATGAACAACGGGCGCGGCTGCGCGTGACCGTTGGCGATCTCCCGATCACCTTCCAGGGAAAAGCGCTCGGTCACCTGACGTGCGTGTCCGCCCAGTTCCGGCTGGTCTGCGTCCAGTGCACTGGTGAAATAGAAGCCGCGCAGCAGTTCCGCACTTTGATAAGGGTTGGCGCGCAACAGGGCATCGACGAACAGCTGAAGCCGTGGCTTGAGGGCTGCCAGTTCCAGCGGGAACCGATACACCGCCGAATCCTGCCGGGTGATCTGGATGTCTTGAGTGACCAACTGCTGGCTCGCCACCTGGTGCCAATAGCTGACCAGCTCGTCCATCGCGACGCCGAAACGCTGCCCCCAGTCGGCCTGCTCATAGCCCTTGTGGGAGAAAGTCTTGCCCATGACTTCGCCGCGTGCGGTTTCATCGAGTTGGCGATAGAAGGGCGCAAAACCCGGCACCAGGTCGCACTTGGTGAACACCAGGTACACCGGCAGGCGCACTTCCAGCAGGGCATGGGTTTCCTGGATGCGTTCGCGCAGGCGCTTGGCGATGCGCTCCTGATCTTCGAGCGAGGCTTGCAGGATGTCGTGGATGCTGACGGTGACGATCAGGCCATTGAGCGGCCGGCGCTGGCGATGCTGGCGCAGCAGTTGGAGGAACGCGCGCCATTTGCCGGCCTCTTCCTGGTTGTTCATGTAGCGGCCGGCGGTGTCCAGCAGCACCGCTTCGGAGCTGAAGAACCAGTCGCAATTGCGGGTGCCACCCAGACCGGCGACTCGCACGCCCTCACGCTCGGCGTAGGGGAAGTTGAGGCCCGACTGGTAGAGCATGGTGCTTTTGCCCGCTGCTGGCTGACCGACCACCAGGTACCAGGGCAGGGCATACAGCGCATCCTTGGGGTTGCTGCCCCGTGGCTTGTTGCTGTGCAAGCGCTCGATGCTCTGCAACAGACGCTCGCGCAACAGGCTGACTTCTTCGCGATCCGCCGGGCTCGCGTTCAACACCGCCTGATCGGCATCCTCGCGCAGCAGGCCTTCGAGATTGTGATGCCGGGACACGCCCCGATAGAGCAGCAGCACATAACCGGCGGACAGCACCAGGAACACACCGATGCCGGTCAGCAGGCTGTTGAGCGAACTGAAATCAAATGTACGCCCGAGGCCCCACACCACGAAGATCGTGAGGAAAAAGCACACCCCCAGGATGTAGGGTTGATAGCGCAAGAAGTAATACTTGATCTTGTTCATACAGGCTTCGAATCCAGGGCATCGACAAAACGGTCGATAACGTCACCCAGAGGGCGGTCGATTTCGGGAAAGGCGTGTGTGCGGTGGTGCTCGTCAAAGGCATCGAAGGACGCCAGTACGTCGTAGCTCTGCGAACGGTCACTGATGCCTGTCAGCACGCGGTAGGCGTCGCTGGTCTGGCGCGATGCAAAACAGATCAGCCGGGGACGCATGAAGTCGTCCGCCAGCAGGCTGATCTGCGGCACGGCGCGTTCCGGGGTCATTTGTGTCAGCCAGGTGACCCACAGATCGGCGGTCGGATTTTTCAAGCCCCGTTCCGCCGGCAAGGGCAGGGCGATGCCGATGGGCGTCGCGTGAGCCAGGTGCCGCCTGAGGGCTTGAAGCCGGGTCAACACGGCGTTGGTGACGAATTCCGGGTAGGCGCCTTCGAGCGCGGTGCTGATATCGCGCAGGTTGAAGTTCACCAGGAACTTGTCATGCACGCGCCGGAACAACTCGAAGTCCTGGACTTGCAACGGGCGCAGGGCCTTGATGCGGTCGAACAGCACCGAGGTGCTTTCGCCCTGGACGGCCAAGTGCAGCAACGGCCTGATCTGCCCGCTGAACAATTCGCCGAGGGTGAACGGATTGACCAGAGGCTCGGCTTCGCTGGCCTTGAGGGTCTGGAAAATGAAAAACGGATAGCGCCGTCCACTCGAATCCCTCGAGCTGATCAGCCCGCCCAGCAACCAGTTGCCGCTGCGCGCGCGGTAGCTGAAAAAGCACAGCGGCAACCCGTCGAACAGCTCGCGCCAGTCTTCGCGATGCTGCAGGGCGGCCAGCGCGCCTTGCAGCCAGCTATCGAACTCGCAGACGTCGTCGCCCGCACCTTGCAGGCTGACGAAGTCCGGGCTCGCGGGCACCTTGCCGAAACAACCGATCATTGGGCGGTTCCCGGGCTCAAGGTTCGGCGGCTCACAGCGCTTGACCTTCTTTGGCGTTGAGCGCGCTCAATGCCTTGACGTTGGCCAGGTCCGTCAGCTTGACGCCGCCGTAGTTGCGCACGGCGAGGCTGACCGGACCACTGCTGGTGTTCCAGCTGAAGCGTTGCTGGATACCGTCCAGATCGTTGACCCGCGCGCTGTCGTTCATCCGCAGCAGGCCCCAACGGCCCGGGTAGTCGAACACCGTGATGCGTTCGCCGGAAAGGGTGACCACATCCAGGCGAGCACCCGGCGTGGTGGTCGTGCCCGGCCACGAGAAGCGGCTCCAGCTGGTCTTGCCGTTGCGGTAGTGCTGCACCTGGCCGTCGAGGGTGAAGATGATGTCGGTCAGGTTGGCGGAAGGTTCGAGCATGATCTCGAAGCCGTTGTCGCGGTCAGACAGGCTGGCGATCACCTGGCCCAACGAGCTGGCCTTGTCGATGCTGTTGACCATGTTCGGGTTGACCAGCGGCGTTGCCTTGCTGTTGCTGCTCATCCCCAGGCCTTCGCCACCGGACAGATTGCCGATTTCGTTGCGCTTGAAGTTCGGCAGCAGCCCGGATTCGGGGTCGACGAAACGCTGCAGATCCTTGACCGACGCTTCGTTGCGGCTGCCGGGCGCAATCGGGTAACGGTGCGCCATGACCTGTTCCCACGGCTTGGCAATCTGCTGTGCCCAGGCTTTGGCAATCTGCTGGCCAGCCGGGTCGCGCAGGGTTTCCCAGGCAAACTGGATCGGTGAGCTGAACAGGCCTTGCAACGAAGTGGACAGACCGCCCTGGCTGGTGTCGACGGTGGTCTCGACATAGTTGCGCACACTGGTCACTTCACTTGGCAGCCCTTCGAGGGTTTCGCTGATTAGCTGCTTGCTGCTTTTGCCAACGTCCTGGGAGCGCTGGATATTGTTCATCCGCACCTTGAGTTTGCGCAGGGCCGCGAGGTAACGGTCCATGATCGTGCTGTCGGCGCCTTCGGCGTTTTGCACGGCGAACACCCGCGACACTGGCTCGAAGCGCTTGGCCAGGCTGCCGTCGTCGACCGCTGGCAAAGGTGAAGTCAACGTGCTTGGCGATGCATTTTTCCCGTCGAAAATCCCGGTGACGCTGCTCCAGAATCCGTCATCGGGCTTGATGCCCGCTGGCAGGGTTTCGCGAGGGGCAGGGACATCCCATTGGGTGTTGTCGTTGACCGCCGCCAGGAGGATTTTCACCGGCGAGTTCTGCACGTCGCTGAGCAGCGACAGTTGCTGGGTCGCATTGGCCATGTCGGTGAAATGGCGAATACCGACGCTGTCGATGAGGGTGTACCAGGCTTGCGTGTAGTCGCGCTTGTAACGCGTCATGAATTCACGGATGAAGTTGGCCTTCTGCACGATGCTGTCGGCGCCTTCGCCGTCGAGCACCCAGTCCGATTCGTTTTGCAGGTTGCCCGACACCAGTTTGATCAGCTCTGGCTTGACGAATTGCTCCCAGCCCTGGCGGGTGAAAATCGCCGGAACCGCTTCGGTGCCGTACAGCAACTGGCGGCCGGGCATTGGCACCAGGTCGCTCAAGCCAACGGCCGGGAACTGACGGCCGGATTCGAGTTGCAGGCGCAGGTATTCACGGTCCACCAGCGAGCTGGAAATCATGAAGGACTTGAGGCTGTTGCGGGTTTCGCTGATGAGCTGCTCGTTGCGCGACAAGGTCGGTGCCTGGCCATTCTTGAGCAATTGCACATAGACCGGCGAGTTGTCCTGAATCACCGCCGTGCTGACAGGATTGTCGGCACTGGCGGTATTGGCCCAGGCCACCGGCAATGCAGCGCCGACGAATTCAGGGTCTGGATGGGTGCCCGGTTGCGTGAGCATCAGGTAGAGCTTCAGCGCGTTGTAGGACTCGATGATGGACGCGACTTGCCGCTCATCCAGCCGGCCGAGCATTTCCTCGGACAGCGAAAGCCCACCGGTGGTCGCCGACAAATCAGCGGCATCGCTCGCGGTGGCAGGGTTGCGCAGTGCCGTCAGCGCGTCCCCCCGTGCCTTGTTGGCGGCACCCTTGGCGGCACCCTTGGCGGCACCGGTCAGGCGGCTGGCAACATCACCGCCACTGCGCGGCAGGTTGTTCAAGCGCACCGGCAGTTTCTGGCCCTGCACGTGGGCCTTGAGCGAGTCGGCTTTGTTTGACGCAGGCACAAAGCTGTTCTGCGCATCCATGGTCTTGGCGAACTCATTGAAGGCGCGCATCTGCAATTGCAGTTGCAAGGTGACCGGTTCCAGCGCCTGGGTACGCAGTTGCTGCAAGTAGGCGGCCTGCGCGACGCGGTAGATGTCATCACCACGATAAAGGCCTGCGCCAAGTTGCAGCGGCACGCCTTTGGCACGGTGCTTCTCGATGGCCGAGAGTTGCTCGCGCAGCAGTTCCAGGCCTTGGCCCGAAGCGAGCAACCCGGCACGCTCCGGGGACTGTTGCAGCTCGGTCAGTTGCCCGCGCAATGTGGCCAGCCATTGGCGGTTGTTCTGGAACGACAGGCCTTGCCAGCCAATGAACGCAACCCCGGCCAGTACCGCCAGGCCCAGCAGGGCAGGGCTGGCGGAGGTGTTCTTGCCCAGGCGCGACTGATAGAGGGTCAGGTCACGGTCGGGGAAGATCACCCGACGGAACGTATCGGTGATGAAGTAGCTGCGGTCGCTGATTTTCTTGCCGCTGCTTGGCTGCGGTTGCTCATGTTCCGCTTGCAATGCAAACGACTCGGCCAGGTCGTCTTCATACACCTGGCTCAACTGCTGGTCGGTCTGCAAGGCGCTGGTGAAATACAGCCCGCGCAGCAACAGTGGCGCACCGCTGCGACCGGTCTCGGCGAAGTGCTGGAGAAACTGCTCCAGCACCCCCGACAGCTCGGCGAAATAGTTCGGGAAGTTCAGCAGGGCGCTGTTGGCATCGGCGCCCAAGGCAATCATCTGGGCGTCGACGTGACGGCGAATATGGCCGTGCAGGTTGGCCAGCTTGGCATCCAGCACCGGGCGCAAGCCCTGGTTGCGGATCTCGGACAAGCCGAAGGTCATGCCCAGCGGTTGCTGGCGCTCGTTCAGGTCCAGGCCTTCAAATGCCTGGCTGAAGCCCGGCAGTTGATCGGTCTTGCTCAGCATCAGGTAGATCGGCGGACTGGCGTCCAGGCAATCGTTGTATTCCTCGATGCGCGACACCAGTTGGGCGGCCAGTTCGTTGCGCTCGGCGGCGCTGCACGCCAGCAGTTCCGGCAGGCTCACCACCAACACCAGACCGTTGACCGCGGCCTTGCTGCGCTGCTTTTTCAGCATGCGCAGGAAGGCGGCGAATTCGCTGGCCGACGGGTCGTCCCGCAGGTAGCGACCGGCCGTGTCGATCATCACGGCCTCGGGGCTGAAATACCAATCGCAATGCTGGGTGCCGCTTTGGGTGTCATTGGCGCTGCTGGCAATGCTTGCGGACAGGCCCGAACGGGTCAGCAACGAGGTCTTGCCCGCTGCCGACATGCCGATGACCAGGTACCACGGCAAATCGTAAAGCGCCGACGAACCGCCGCCACCGGCCGAACGGTCGGCGCGCAGCATGGCGATGGCATGCTTGAGGCGTTCGCGCAGCACTTGCTGATCGCGGAATTCACCAGTGGATTTGAGCGAACGATCGACTTCGATCTGCACCAGGTTTTCAAGGTTGTGCTCGGCGCGGATGCGCTTGTACTGACGCAGCACAATGATCAGCAGGTAGAAGGCGCTGACGATCGCCATTGCCTCCAGCGCATAACCGCGCAGCCAGCTCACGTGCGGGGCCACGAACCAGCAGACCGCCAGGCTCGCCAGCCACAGGACGGGAACGAGGAACCAAAAACTTTTCAACGAGCGCAATAATGTCTTCATGTCTTCCTGACTCGATTACCTGACCTGTTTTCAGGCACTGAACAGCTGGCTGATTTGTTCGGACAATGCGGCCAGGTCTTTGCCCAGCAACCAGTCCAGCGTCAGGTAGACACCCGCGCAGACCAGCGCAATCAGCGCCAGGTAGAGCCAGAGGGGCACCTCATGGCGCAGCATCTGCGAGACCTGGTCGGGCAACGCCCAGTCAGGCGAGAGGGCCTTGGGGGTCTTGCGAAAGCGCGCGATGTCCTGGCCCAGGGTATTGGCCAGGTAACGCAGCTGGTCCTTTTGCCCGAGGCTGAACTTGCCTTCGAAACCCAGGGCCAGGCACAGGTGGTAAACCTCGAGCACGTCGAGGTTCTGTTTGACGTCGCCACGCAGTGCATCGATTTTTTCGAAGAAACCTTCGCCGGCCAGGTGCACGCCGAAATAGCGGAACTGCAGCGGCTGCAATTCAAAGTGCCGGCGCAACTCGTTGTCCCCGGAGCGCAACACGCTTTCATCGAGGAAGGCACACAGGGCGTACTGGGTGTCTTTCACCTGTTCAACGCTGTAGTTGGCGCCACGGGCATCGCGTTCCAGCGCCTTGAAGAAGGTGTCGACGCTCGCCTCGAAGGCGCTGACCGAAGTCACCTGGCGACCCTTGCGCACGATCAGCGCCATGCTGATGAAATCCTGCACCAGATCTTTGAGGGTCGGTTTTTCACGGGCGGCCGCAACGGCGCCTTGCAGTACGGCTTCGGTCATTTGAGTACCGCCATCAGTTCAAGCTTGAGGTTGGTGAACGCGCTGGGCGCATAGAAAGAGATGGCCTGGGCACTCATCATTCGCTCGTACACCCGGCCATGGGGTTCGATGGAGAAGTAGTGATTGTCCAGTCGCACCGGAATCGCATTGGGCAGGCGTGTCGAGTGATTGAGGGTCACGCCTGGCATGGCGCTATTGACCACCACTTCGATGTCTTCCGGCGAGCCGACCTTGAACGCTCGTGGCACCAGTTCCAGCAGGCTCGCCCCCGGCATGTCGGCGTGCACGGAGATGTAGAAGTCCGCCTCCGCCAGTCGTGGGTCGTGCAACTGCCCTTGCCAGTACGAGGGTTTGGTCTGGGTCAGGTTGATCACCACACACTGGTTCGGCACCACGTTGTCGAGCAGCACGCGAATCATTTCGTCGAGCTTGACCAGCGAGGCCGCCGGGTCGTGGTGGTCGTACTCGGGGATGTCGTTGAGCTGGGTGTCCAGCGAGAACGTCAGCAAGCCGCCGGCGAGTTCGGCCAGGAACAGATACAAGCGCTCGGGGTGCAGGCGTGGATGCGCAAGCAGGTGGGCCAGGGCCGGGTGGGCACGGTTCACCGTGTTCAACAGCCAGAACAGGGTCACGTCACTGGAGCCGAACTCGGCGATCTGGTCCGCGCGCTCGCGGCGACGGCCCGACAGCGCCTTGCTCTTGGATTGCAGGGCGCCGAGCAAACGCTTGCCCAGTCCGATCAGGGTGTCGTGGGTGCCCAGGTGCAGCGTCGGGTGCACAAAATGCCCGTCGAGGTTGAAGCCACCGATGTTGTTGCGCGACAGCCGGGCAATCGGGCACCAGGTGTAGCCATCGAGGTTGTCGCCGTCGATCAGCATCACCACGTTCAGGCGCAGGCTGGTGATTTCGTTTTCCAGGTCGCCTTCGTTGAGGTCCGGCAAGGTGTCGAACTGCTTGCGAAAGCGTCGCCCGGTCTTTTGTTCCTGGCCGTCTTCGACGTAATTCAGGCCGAAGGGCTCCGGCAGCTTCAGCGCGGCGTAGACCTTCAGGTCGTTACCCTTGAGCAAATCCTTCAAGTCACGAGCCGCCGGCAGCGGGTCGTGCTGCGGTGCGTCGAACAGGCTGCCGTCGGGGAACACCAGCTTCAGCCGCTTGAGTTGCAGGGAGCCGGTGGCGAGGGCTTCCTCGTCCACTTCCAGCAACTGCACGCCCCAGTGAAAAGGCGTGTTGCGCAGGGTCGCCTGCGCCAGCTGATGCTGGTGGAACTCATCCTGATACTGGAAATGTTGTGGCAAAAGGAACATGCCTTCGGACCACATCACCCGGCTTTGCTTACTCATTGAGCGCCTTCCAATAATGAATTCAATTTCGAGTCCACGGCTTTTTGCGCAGAGCCAACGGCTTTGTCCTGGACCTTTTGCACCACGGCGTCCTGAACACGTTCGGTCAGTGTCGGTTCGGCAGACGGGTCGGGCTGGGCGGTGGCCTTGGCCAGTTGCTCCTGGGTCTTGGGTTTGTCCAGGACATCGACACCGCTGACGGCGGACACGGTGTTGTTGTCCACCAGCACCCGCAGACCGTCGGAGGAGAACCAGATGCCGTCCTTGCGCAGGGAGTTGGCATCAAACGCGACCTTCCAGTGGCTGTTCTCGTCGGTGCGGAAAAAAGCCGCGACACCGACATAGCCTGCCGCCTTGTTCAGCGGCCACTTGTCGACTTGCCCCATGCCCGGCAACAGGGTGATTTCGCGGTTTTCGATCAGCGTATTACCGAGAGCCTTTTGCGGGTCGTCCCACAGCGAGTCGGCATCCACCGAGGCAAAGCGCTCCAGCGACGTCAGCTGGTACACGCGCAGCACCACCGAAAGCGGTTTGCCGGACGCGTCGGGATTGAGCTGGTTACCGCCGTCGGACGTCAGGATGACTTTCTCGTTGTCGTCGAACAGCATGTCGCCGGCCCACGTGTCGTCCACGCGCTTGCCGACCCGGTCGGTGACGCCACAGGCGCTCAGTACCGCCATCATCGCCACCGCCGTCAGGCATTTGGCCAATGCCGTTTTCGCGGGACGCTTCCCTGAATATCTCTTGTCCATGACCACTACCTGTAAATGCCCGATCAGTTCAGGCGATAGGCGAAATCGCCGTCGCTGCCCAACTCGATGTTCAAACTCTGAATCGGTTTGTCCTGCGCCATGCGCTCCAGCACCCGCTGCGCCAGTTCCGGCATCAGGGTCTTGGACAGAATGTTGTCGATGTTGCGGGCGCCGCTGTCGACTTCCGTGCAGCGCGAGGCAATGGCCTTGACCAGCGCCTCGTCATAGCTCAGGACAGCCTGATGATTACGCTCGAAGCGCTGGCGAATGCGCGCAAGCTTGAGTGCGACGATGCGCTCCAGAATCGCGTCCTTGACCGGGTAATAGGGGACGATGGTCAGGCGGCCGAGGAAGGCCGGCTTGAACACCTGGTTCAATTCGTCACGCAGCCCTTCGACGATATCTTCCGGCGTCGGTTGCGGCTGGGCATTGAGGCACCACTGCATGATGCGGTCGGTGCCGGTGTTGGACGTGAGGATGATCACGGTGTTGCGGAAGTTGATCTCGCGACCTTCGCCGTCATCCAGCACGCCTTTGTCGAACACCTGGAAAAACAGTTCGAGCACGTCCGGGTGGGCCTTTTCCACTTCATCGAGCAGTACCACGCTGTAAGGCTTGCGCCGCACGGCTTCGGTCAGCACGCCGCCCTCGCCATAGCCGACATAACCCGGAGGCGAACCCTTGAGACTGGAGACGGTGTGGGCTTCCTGGTACTCGGACATGTTGATGGTGATGACGTTACGCTCGCCGCCGTACAGGGTGTCGGCCAGCGCCAGTGCGGTTTCGGTCTTGCCGACGCCGCTCGGGCCGAGCAACAGGAACACGCCGATCGGTTTGTTCGGGTCTTCCATGCGTGCGCGGGAAATCTTGATGCGCTTGCCGATTTCCTGCAGTGCGTGGTCCTGGCCGAGCACCCGTTCGCCCAGCAATGCCGGCAGGCGCTGCACGGTGTCGATTTCGTCGCGCAGCATCTTGCCCAGCGGGATGCCGGTCCAGCCGGAGATCACTTCACCGATGGTGCCGCCATCCACCAGGGCATGCACCAGCGGTTGCTCACCCTGGACGCTGGCCAGTTCGGCGCGCACCGCGGCAATCTCCTGGGTATCCGGTGCCTGATTTTCCGGATGGCTGAGGGCGCCGAGTTTTTCCACCAGTTGCAGCTCGCGTTGCCATTGCTGTTCGAGGGCATCGCGGGCCTGCTGTTCGCTCAGCAGTTCGGTGTTGAGGGCGGTCAGGCGGCGGGCATGGTCGCTGCCTTTGGCGGCTTCCTGTTGCAGTACCGAGATCTCCGCCTGCAGATTGTCGATCTGGCGCTTGCAGTCTTCCAGCGGCCCCGGCTGTGCCGATTGCCCCAGGGCGACCCGGGCGCAAGCGGTGTCCAGCACACTGACGGCTTTGTCCGGCAGTTGGCGCCCGGTGATGTAGCGATTGGACAGGCGCACGGCCTGCACCAGCGCTTCGTCCATCACCGTGACTTTGTGATGTTCCTGCATCTTGGCCAGCAGGCCGCGCAGCATGTGGATCGCCTTGTCTTCGTCCGGCTCTTCGACCTTCACCACCTGGAAGCGACGGGCGAGGGCGGCATCTTTCTCGAAGTACTTCTTGTACTCGGCCCAGGTGGTCGCCGCGATGGTGCGCAATTCGCCGCGAGCCAGGGCTGGCTTGAGCAGGTTGGCGGCATCGTTCTGCCCGGCCTGGCCGCCCGAACCGATCAGGGTGTGCGCTTCGTCGATGAACAGAATGATCGGGTGCAGGCTGCGCTTGGTTTCTTCGATGACTGACTTGAGGCGGTTTTCGAATTCGCCTTTCACCCCGGCACCGGCTTGCAACAAACCGAGGTCCAGGGTATGGATGGCGACACCTTTGAGCACCGACGGCACGTCACCCTGGATGATGCGCAGGGCCAGGCCTTCGACCACGGCGGTTTTGCCGACGCCAGCCTCACCGGTGAGGATCGGGTTGTTCTGGCGGCGGCGGGTGAGGATGTCGACCATCTGCCGCACCTCGAACTCGCGACCCAGTACCGGATCGATCCGGCCTTCGCGAGCGCTTTGCGTGAGGTTGATGGTGTACTGATCGAGGGCCGGTGTCTTGCCGTTGCCTTTGACCGGGCTGGTGTTGGCGGCTTCTGCAGTGCCCAGCGGTTTGGCCAGGGCCGATTCGGCGCTGCCTTCCACCAAGGCGTTGAGGTTCACGCGCAAATCGTCGGCGTTGATCTTCTCCAGCTCGGCCGCCCCCGCGATCACCACCCGGCGCAGTTCGTCGTCATCGAGCAAAGCCTGCAACAGATGACCGGTGCGGATCTGTGCCTGGCCGAACTCGATGGAGGCCAGGACCCACGCCTGTTCGATCATGCGGGTCAGGTGCGGCGACAGCGCCGGGGTGCGCGTATTGCCCTTCTTGAACGTCCCCAGTGCCGTCACCAACTGCGCCTGCAAGCGCTCAGGCACCACGTCGTAATGACGCAGGATGGCCGGCAGGTCGTTGTCGTGGCCGTCGAGCAATTGCAACAACAGGTGCTCGATTTCGACATCGTAGTGGTGTTCCGACAGACACAGTGCCGCGGCGCTTTCGGTGGCGGTACGGCTGGTGTCGTTGAGCTTGGCGAACAGGGACTTCAGGTTCACAGGGAGATCCCATCAAAAGGAATGTGGAAGAGCGCGCAACGGGAGGGTTCCACGTCGACGCCTGGTCGTTTGAGCCAGCCGAGCCGGCCCAGCGAAAGATTGCCCTGGCGACCCAGGCGGGCGACGGGTACGGACTGCGGTTTGAGCTTTGGCGCCAACTGGAAATCGAGTTCCGCGCCCACATAGAAACGCACCAGTTCCACCAGCTTCCGGTAGTCCTCGGTGCCTGGCTGGAAGCGTTGATAGTCGGCCAGTTCCAGCGGGCCCATCTCGATGCGCACGCACGACTGATAGTCCCAGACCCGATTGCCGGCGACGGCGCTTTGCCCGAGCACGGCGTTCTTGCGCCCCAGTTGCGTGCATTGGCTGGCGTCGAGTTTCAGCCAGCGACCGGCAAACGGCTTGACCTTGAATGGCAGCGAAAAATAGAAAGCCAGCATCACTTCCAGGTTCAACGCGTTGCGTGGCTTCTGGGCGAACAGGCCGGAGAAATAGCTGAACAATTCACGGCGCAGGGGCGAGCCTTGTTTGTCGAATTTCTGCTTCTGCGCTTCGGGGCCGAAACCCACCAGGTTGAGCAGGTAGCGGTCGAAATCCGAGGTGCCGTTGCGTTCGTACTCGATGTAGAACTTGTACTTTTGCCAGGCCTCGTAGAACAGCGTGGTCATGCGGTGCGAAAAGATGTCGAGGAACGCATGGGCCGCGTCATCCCGGTACTGGATGTGCCGCTCGATCAACAGCTCGGTGTACGGACGCGGCAACACGCCCGACGGCCCGACCAGCCCCATGAAGGTGACTTGCATCTCGGACAGCGGCAGGCCGGCCACGGACACCTTGCCTTCACGCTCGAATTGCAAATCGCTGACTTCACTGGCCGGGAAGTTGAGCGACAGCTGCGAGCGAAAACGCAAAGGGTCTTCGTGCGGTCGGGTTTGCAGGTCCATGCGCCCGGTTCTGCTGTAATGCAGGCGAAGCAAGCGCACCAACTGGAAAAACTCGAATCGGTGCGGCTCAGCCCGTGCCTGGTCGATCAGACCAGGGGTTGATCGCCGGTTCGCGGTGGCCATTGGACGACTCTCTTTTCGCGCTGCAAGGTGCGAAGGGTTAATTGGGTAAAGCTGTTCATCGAGCAGTACTGACCAAAGAAGTGATCGAGCACCATGCCGAACAAAAACACACCGCTGCCGGTGTACTGGCTTTCATCGAAATTAAGGGTGATGCCGACGCCGCGCACGAAGTTCGGCCGCGGGTGGCCGATGCGCGCGACCACAGGTTCGCTGCTGACCGAGACGATGCCGTTGATCTGTTTGCGGATCGCCGACACGTTGCGGTAGTTGTAGAGCGACAACAGCTCCAGCAGCACCTCGCGACCGCGGGACACCAGCGACATGTGGTTCAGCGACAGGTGCGAAATCAGCCGCCAGATCACCCCGTTGCCCAAGGGCACGCGCGCGGTGGCGGTGGGCTTGCGCAGGCAGCGGATGTCCTTGATCACCGAGTTACCGGGGATATTGAAATCGCCGCGCTCGCCGCCGAACGGCAACATCAGGGGCAGGTCACGGTTGCTGCAGGTCAGGCGGATGCTCAACGCATCGTTGTTGGCCTCCATCAACCCCAGCTCGCGATCCACCACCCGGATAAACACGTTCGAGCCATCGCGCTGGCCGCTCTGTACCGCTCGGCGCCGGGCAATCCAGAAGCTTTGGCCCGGGCCCTGATCGCCACGGGGTTCGAAAAACGGATGGCAGGTGCCGACCTGATCGATGCCGCCGACCTTGCGCACGCGCCGCACGCGATCGATGGACACCACTTCGGCCGAGCCTTGCAGGCGCACATCCGGCGTCACTGCGTATTCGTGCTGGGCGTGGGTCAACTTGATCGGCTCGGCCTGCTGGCGGAACAGGTTGATGATCGGCGTGCAATTGAGCTTGAAGTTATTGCGCCCGATGTTTTGCGTCAGGCGCGCCAGGCGGTCGCTCAGGTCGTAGTCGGAAAAGTAGAAATTGACCTCGACTTTCTCGACGTCCTTGCCCGCCAGAATCCGCGCAAAACCCGACAGGTCGAAGAACATGAATTTGTCGGGGAAGGTGAAGTATTCGTGCAGCAGGCGGTAGCCGAGGAACGAGCGCTCGGAGTAGTCCACCAGGCCTTCGTCCAGACCGTAACCGACGGCTTTCAACGCGTTGGCCGGCAAGACGACCTCGCGGGTGCGCCCCTGATCTTCGAAGCTCAGCGTGGCCTTGGCCAGGTTGTTGAACAGCAGTTCGTACAGTTGCAGCATCAACGTGCTTTCGCCGTCGAGGAAGAACCGCAGGCTGTCCAGTTCCAGCTTGCCGAACAACACGTCGGAGGTCGCCACCAGGCCGATGCGCAGGCGCGCGACCAGGTCAGCGCTGTGGCCGTTGAACGCCGAGCGTTCCATCTCGATAAACGATGCCTGTTGCACCGACACCGGCCACAGCTCGACCGGGTAGCAGGTGCGGAATTTACACACCACGCCATCGATCGGGTTGGCGCTGAGTTCGGTATGCCGGGGCACACGGAAGGCTTCGGTGACTTTTTCCTGCTTGCCCAGATTGAATTCGACGATCGACATCGACGGGGTAGGGCGCAGGTAATGCGGGTACAGCACCTCGAGAAACGACTCGACGATTTCCGGCAGCTCGTCGTCGAGTTTTTTGTGCACCCGCGCTGACAGGAACGAGAAGGCCTCGATCAAGCGCTCGGTATGCGGGTCTTCGCAGTTATCGCCCTCGATGAGCAACCGCGAAGCGATTTTCGGGTACTGGCTCGCGAACTCCTGGCCCAAAAAGCGCAGGTGCGACAGTTCCTTTTCGTAATAGGGCAGCAGATCGTCGAGCATCAGTTGAGGTTCTGCACTTTGTATTCCTGGGTGTTGACCTGCAGCACCGCGTCGAAGGACACCTGGCGGGTGACGTCTTGCAGGCGCAGGACCGCGTCCACGCGAAAGGTCAGCATGCGTTGGCCGGTCTGTTGGGCGAGCAGTTGCACTTTGACGCTGCGAAAGCGCCGGTCGCCGACCGTGATCGCTTTCTCCAGTTGCCGCTGGATCAACAGGCGATCCTTCGGATCAAGCACGCTGCGGCTGGTGAAATCCGGCATGCCGTAGTCGAGGATGCTGCCGCTCAGGTTGACGAAACCGTCCAGCTCGTTGGCGACCAGGGACTGGCGGGTGTTGACCAGGATTTCCAGGTCGCGAACGATGCTGGCCTTGTAATCGGCCAGCGAACACAAGCGCTGCGATGACGCTTCGATGGACTGATGCGGACGATCGTCCAGCAATCGGTCCAGCAGTGATGGCAACAGCTTGTGTTGACTGGTCATGGTGCCTCCCTGGCAATGTGCCCGATCAGCCGCGGGTCGATTGCGGCAATTCAGCGACCAGGCGCAACGAAGCGGTCAGCTCGTCCAATTGGTAGTGCGGGCGCAGGTAGGTCACGGCCTTGTACACCCCCGGCTTGCCCGGCACCTCGAACACCTCGGCGCGGGCTTCGCGCAACGGGAACTTGGCCTTGGCTTCCTGGCTCGCGGTGTCGTCCAGCAGCACGTAGCTCGACAGCCACTTGTTGAGGAACAGCTCGACGTCCTTGCGCGAGGCGAAGCTGCCGATCTTGTCGCGCATGATCGCCTTCATGTAGTGGGCGATGCGCGAGGTGGCGAAGATGTACTGCAACTGCGCGGAAAGCCGGGCGTTGGCATTGGCGATGTCGGTGTTGTACTGCTTCTGCTTCTGCGCCGACTGGGTGCCGAAGAACGCGGCGTAGTCGGTGCCTTTGCAGTGCACCAGCGGAATGAAACCGAGGTCCGACAGCTCTTTTTCACGGCGGTCGGTGATGGCGATTTCGGTCGGGCACTTGAGGGCGATTTCACCGTCATCGGTCTTGAACGTGTGGGTCGGCAGACCTTCCACCAGGCCACCACCCTCGACACCACGGATCGCCACGCACCAGCCGTAACGGGAAAACGCATCGGTGACCCGGGTGCCCAGCGCGTAGGCGGCGTTCATCCACAGGTATTTGTTGTGGTCGCGGCCATCGACGCTTTCGACGAAGTTGAATTCCTCGACCGGCGTGGTATCCGGGCCGTAAGGCAGGCGACCGAGCACGTGGGGCAGGGTCAGGCCGACATAACGGGAGTCTTCGGAGGCGCGGAACGACTTCCACTTGGCGTATTCGACGGTGTCGAAAATCTTCGCCAGGTCCCGTGGTCCGGACATGTCGGTGAACGAATCCCAGCCGAACAGCTCAGGCGAGGCCGCCGAGATGAACGGTGCGTGGGCGGCCGCGGCGACGTGGGAAATCTCTTCGAGCAGGTACATGTCTTCCGGGCTGCGGTTGAACTCGTAGTCACCCAACAGCATGCCGAACGGTGCACCGCCGAAGGTGCCGTATTCTTCTTCGTAGATCTTCTTGAACAGCGCGCTCTGGTCGAATTCGGAAGCGGCCTTGAGGTCACGCACCAGGTCTTTCTTCGACGCATTGAGCAGGTGGATCTTCAGCGTGGTACTGGTTTCGGTCTGGTCGACCTGATACTTCAGGCCGCGCCAGGACGCTTCCAGCTGCTGGAACTCACTGGCGTGCATGATCTCGTTCATCTGCTCGGAGAGCATCGCGTCGATCTCGGCGATGCGCGCATCGAGCACGGCGATCAGGTCCTTGCTCGGCGTCATTTCGCCTTCCAGGATCTGGTTGACCAATTCACCGATCAGGTCGCGGGTGCGGGTGCGCTCGGTCTCGGAGCGGGCCACGCGGCTTTGCGAAATGATGCTGTCGAGCAACGAGGATTGCGCGGTGAAGCTATCCACTTCAACCAGCGTGCTGTCCTGTTGAGTCACGGTTTGCTTGTCGTTCATCGTCAGGCTCCTACGCTTTGCCGTCGGTGGCTGGAACGGCGGCTTCACGGCCGAATTCCTTGCCCAGGGTTTTCAACTTCTCGGTGTTCTGCAACACGTCCATCAGCAGCTCTTCGAGCTTGTCGTTGCCGCCCATCTTGTTGCGCAGGTCCGCCAGTTTGTTGCGCACTTCCAGCAGCTTGCGCAGCGGCTCGACCTGCTTGACCACGTTCTGCGGTTCGAAGTCTTCGAGGGCGTTGAAGTTGAGCTCGACGCCCAGCTGCGTGCCGTTCTTGGCCAAGGTGTTGTCGACGCGGTAGGTCAGGCGCGGCTTGATACCCTTGAGCACGCCGTTGAAGTTGTCGCGGTCGATGAAAATGAACTTGCGGTCCTTGAGCTTCGGCAGCGGCTCCAGCGGGTTGCCGGAGAAATCGCCCAGCACACCGACGACAAAGGGCAGCTCTTTCTTTTCCTGAGCGTCACCGATATCCACGTCGTAGGTGATATGGACCCGAGGCGCGCGAACGCGGTCGAGTTTGTGCTGGGTACTTTCCTTCTTCGCCATCGTGATCTCCTGTGCGATCAATTCGCTGCAAGTCGTTTGCGTGTCGGTCCAATGCCTGGCCGGGCGCGTTACATTCCTTCGATCGTCAGCAGCAGGCGCTGACGGATTTCATCGTTCATTTCCATGATGTTGGCGTGACCCACCAGCTCTTCGAAGCTGGTGTTGCCGGCGATCTGGGTACTGCTGCGGATCACCGCCTCGTCGGGCAGTTGCGAGCGAACCGGCGAGCTGATGACGCAGAAGGGCAGGTCGCCGAACTCCTTCAAGCGTTCGAAACTGACGGGAAAACGCAGGCCTTCGAGCAGGCGGCTGATGCCGGGCGACTTGCTCAGGCAGTAGAACAGCACCAGGTAATGCACCACGAAGCGGTACAGTTCGGCGCTGCTGCGATTGGGGTCTTTGATGACGGTGCGAAAACGGGCCAGGTCGAACGAACTGAAGCCCACCACCCAGCGCACGGGGCTGGTGATGCGAATGGATTGGCCGCTTTGGGACAGCACCTTGTCGTACTCCAGCGCAAACAGTTGCGGAGTGGTGCTGAGCAGGTTGAGGGGCACTTCGAGTTCGTTGACCAGCTGGAACGGAGCACCCGAGCCGATGCGGTCGTAGAGCTCCTTGAGTTCCTTGAAGTGGTGCTGGGTTTCGCGGCCGCTGCTGCGTTGCGCACCCTGCAGGTACTCACCGAAAAACGCTTGCGGACGGATCAGCAAAGCCAGGGTCGCCAGGTAGTCCGAAGCCTGCGCCTTGAGCGCATCGGAAATGGCCCGGGTCTGGCTTCGCAGCTTGATCAATGCTTCAACATCAAAAAACGTCTGAGTCATCGGTACATCGTCCTTGAACACTGCGCGACGACTACCCGGATATACACGGGAGTACGTGCGCAGCGACTAATTTCTCGATTGAACGTCTGTTCACGAGTTGTGATTGCTGATGTTTCACATCAAAAAATCACACTGCCAGGAATCATTGGGAGTGCGATGCTGGCATATGGATATCGAGTTGCCAGTAACGTCGTGTATGGCAACAGGATGTGTAGGAAAGTTCCTACGAGGCGGGGATTTTTTCTTTTTTTTGTTACGTGTCGCAATGATGTCTGGTTGCCATCATTTGCCGGATCTGAATGGCGGAAGTGTCTGAAACCCAATAAATTCAATGGTTTCAGGCAAATAATGGATCCAATTTTTAATTGAAAAAAATTGAAAAAAGGTGAACCGGTTCACCCAATGCCCGCTTGATGATCCGCTGAGGAAAAGGTTGAAGGATAAGTGTCATATAACCGACAAGGAAGTGATGGCATCTCGAGGTGTCCGGGATATACGAGGCGTCCATTCCATTGCTGAACGAGTGTTCGGGCACTATGGCGTTACATATCGACGATATTTCTGTATAACGCGCCAGGTACGACTGCGCCCCATAACTTTCATGTCGGGCCGTGCAATAGCGTGAGGGCTTCCGGGCCTTTGTTAAATGGAATTTATGCGCGCCACGGATGTAAGGCGACGCGACTATTGAGGCCCTGTCTCATGAGAACGTTGAAACTCATTGCCGTACTTATTCTCCTGCCGCTTTGCCTTGGTTTGTTTGGCGCCTGGGAGTTACAACGCAGTACCGAGAGCATCAAGGAGTTCGCTGATATCAACGCCGAACTGGGCGAGATGCATGTCGAACTCGAAGCGATGGTTGCCAAACCGTTCTCCCGCTCGGCCACAGTCGATATCAACGGTGAACGCATGGGTGTCCACCTGGCTTTATCGCGCGTTACCCAGGCCGAGCACGAACTGACCATCTTGCAACCGGTGGCTGCCGTGATGAGCAACCTGGCCAAGGGTGCCATCACCCTCGGCCTCCTGGCTTCCCTGGTCGGCGTGCTGGGGCTGCTGGGTCTGCGTTGGGCCGGTGCCCGCGCGAGCCATTCCCGTGAACGATTGCTGCACACCTTCAGCCGAGTGAGTCGCCTGTTGCCGTATCTGCTGGTGGGGCACATTGTCGCCATGGGCGCGGCGGTAGCGGCCATTCTCGGTTTCGAAGGCCTGGGGCTGTGGCACATGGGGAAAATGGCCGCCGGTGAATTCAAGCTGATGCTCATCGTGTTGATGCTGATGCTCGGTTTCCTGTATTCGATCTGGCAGATGGGCAAGCAGCTGCCGGTCATGCTGCGCATGTTCCAGTCCACACCGATGAACGTTCTGGGCCAGGTGGCCACACCGCAACAGGCGCCAGCGTTGTGGGCCTATGTTCGCCAGCTGGCGGATCAACTCGGCGCGTTGGCACCCGAGCACATCGTGCTGGGCATGACCGAAGGCTTTTACGTCACCTCCAGCGACGTCAACCTGCTGCCGTCAGGCACCGCGCTCAAAGGCCGCACCCTGCACGTGCCGATGATGTACCTGGGCTTGCTCGATTCGGCAAAAACCGGCGCGGTCATCGGTCACGAACTGGCGCACTTCGCCGGTGCCGATACCGAGTACAGCCTGCGTTTCGTACCGATCTACGAGGGTATCGGCCGCAGTCTCGGCGTGATTGCCGAAACCATGCTGCAAAGCGATGTGCTGCAACGCACGACGCTGTGGCCGGCCTTCATGCTCGGTGAGTATTTCATGGAGCGTTTCGATCACGCGGTGAACCATTGGAGCCGCGTGCGGGAACTGGCGGCGGACGCGGCGGGCGCGCAGTTGGCGGGGAACATTGCCATCGCTTCGGCGCTGGTGCGTATTTCGGCCATCGACCCGTTGTTGCAACAGTGTGTATTTACCCGTGTGTCGCAAGCGACCAACCCGGGTGCCGGGTACGTCCCGCCCCACGACTTGCCAACCAGCGTCGTGCAGGAATTGGCCGCGCAGCCGCTGACCCTGCCCGAGGAGGAAATGGCAGCCAGCCTGCCGCATCCATCGGACACCCATCCCTCCAATCTTGAGCGGCTGGCGTCCCTGCAAGTCACGGTCGAAGAGGCCGTCAGCCGCGGCACCCGCCCGATCAACGCGGCACAAGCCTGCGCCGCGATGGATCACTATTTCGCCGCCCCCCAGGCATTGCGTGCGCGCATTACCGAGGACTTCCTCGGCCACTACGTGGAGCAGGACGCGGCGGTTGTGCAGGAGTTGCGTAGCCATGCCGGCAATGCCACGGAGGAAGTCCGACTGCATGAAGGCGCACGATTGCGCGGGTGGATTACCCTGGGTTGCTTCTCGTTCTTCATGCTGTTGGGTCTGGGCCTGCTGATCCTGCCGTACCTGCTGCCGCAGGTTTTCGTGGATGCGAATGCCACAATGAAGTTGGTTGGCATTCTGCTCTTGATCTGCATGGCGTTCCTGCTGCCGCTCTCCTTGCGCATGCTCACGCGGGCGAACAAGACCGCGTTGTTGCTGACGCCCGAGCACTTCGTATTCGCCAACTTCAAGGCGCCATTGCCGATCCGGCACGTCGCCGATTTTGGTCTGCAAGTGGGGCAGGGGGTGCACTTGAATCTGTTGCTGGAAGACGACGCCCCGATGCCTGAGTTGGCCTCGCGCTCGTTCTTTTCGCCGGATGCGAAACTCAACAGGAAAAAGCGCTGGGTCCAGCTGCACTTGCTGCAAATCTGCCGCGACGACAAAAAACTCAAGGACCAGGAGTTGGCGGACCTGATTGGCACCTACCTGAATGCAGGCACTGCGCGACATCTGCTGCAGCAGCGATTTGAGCAGGCCTGAATGCTTTCAGCATTGGCAAGCGTGGGACGCCGGGTTCAATGGCTCCCTGCGCAAAGCTGATGAAGAACTGATAGCAGCCCTTGCAGTTCGTTGTTTTCGTCCAGCAAGGGTGTTGCGTTTTCATACAGAACAACGTCGTTGATTGAGCCCATGCCGCCGTACAGCGACATCAGTCGAGAAAACGCGTACGCCGTATCCTGGGGCAGCGCTAAGCTGCACTCCTCAAGTCTGTCTGCCCATTGCGGGTGGCCGAATGTCCTCAGCAGTTCTGCTGTTCGGGCAAGGGTCGTGGAGATCTTGCGGATGTCTTTCATGGTGACAGCCCTGAGCCGTTGTGTTTTCGGTGGGTCACTTATCAACGCTCACAACGCTGACGGAGCCATTGTGCCAATCGACCGAGTAGCTGACGCCATTCCAGTTACCAGCGATCAGCGCCGCGTTTTTGTCGCAGTGAAGGCTCATGTAGGGTTTATCGGCTTGTGTACCGTGGGGACTTTCCTGGATGTACCAAAGCACTGTTCCATGCCGCGATAGGGCAAGGATGTTTTTGTTGGAAATGACATTTGGTGGGGGCTCGATCAGGATCGCTAGCCTGTCGTCATGCGGCAAGGCGACGTTGACCGGGTGAGGCAGGTGAATGGGTTGATTCGCTATCCATAGGATTCCGTTGTCAACGCGGTACCACGTTTCGGTCATAACGTTACCTTTAGTGTTATCGATGAAGTCGCAGCAATGCTATGTGCGTGGAAGACTTTCCGGCGGCAATCCATTCGGCAGCTGAATCTTCAGGCCGCGTGCAATCTGAATGCCTATGTTGAAGGCATCCCCTAGTGCGCTGGCAAGTTCAGGATCGTCGGCTTCAAACTCCTTGCTGGCCCAAACGCCGATAGTCAATTGGTGCAACCGGGCTTTATCTTTTTCAACGCCCAGCAACACGTTCCTGATGAATTGCAATTGGATCAACGAGCTTGAGTAAATCTGGAACTCTGGACAGCCGTTGTATCTCAGGGCGGTGATGGCTATCGCATTGTCGATGTAGTCGAGGGCCGTTATCGGCGTTTTCAGAAGGCGGTCCTTCCCGGCTCCAGCGGTTTGATAGCTGCGCGACGCTACGTACTCATCAAACATTCGAATCTGCACACCGGTCCGGGCACAGTCTCGATCATAACCAACGTGTTTTCTATAGGTCAGGAATTGTTCTGATTCTGGTCCGTGAGACAGCAGCGAAACAATCGCCGCACATTGCGTGAGCCAATAGATTTCGAACGAGGATTCAGTGCCTCGACAATAACCAAGATCTGTCGCTTTGCCGTACAAGTCACTCGCCAATTGGCTGGCGTAATCGCGGTTTATCGTGGTCTCTGAAGTCCGGTCGGCCGGATCATTCGCGATGACGAAAACCCGATAGCGCTGCAACAGGAGGGCATCCACAAGCTTCAGGTCCGGGCAGGCGGGAGGCATCAGCGGCACAAAAACATCTGGCTCACGATTGATCGGCAGCCAGGACAGGTTCCTTTCCACTCGGGAAAGTGGCTTGTCCGCTTCGGTGTGGGGGGCTGCATCGACAACCTGCTCGGTGGGGGCGGGTGGAAGAGCGGTCTTTTGCCCGAAAAGGGTTTTCAAACGATGCAGTAGTTTTGACATGGGATATCCGTTCAAGGATTTTGATTTTGAGGACAGCGATCCAAAGGGCCGGAGTGACGGTTTGTCTTAGATAGCCGTTCCTCTATTGGTCCCCGGCTGCACAATCAGCAGATCATCCAGCTCTCCGCGGCGACAACTACCCTGACACCGGGGGCACGACAAAGCGTCCCTTATGGCAAAAACGCCTTAATTCTCTTGGCGAGAAATTCGTAAAAATTGTTCGCATACAATAAGTTCTGCCCCGACGGGATTCTAATGAAAATCTGGCATTCTTCGCCGTTGTATGTGTCGTAGTCGAAGAAAAAAACCTCGCCCAAGTCGGTTTCGCTGATGACTACTTTTTTAGCGGTTGTTGATTTATGTTTGAGGCCATTGAGGTGCTGGAAAACTATATCGCCACCATTGATGTCTTCGAAGTCCATTCCATAGATGCTATATATTTCCTCCGTCCCGACTTCTCCTCCTGCATAATTGAGAAGGAACCATTTGTAGGATGCAGGCAGTTTATGGCGGATTTTTTTCTCGGCTTTTACCAGCCAGTCATCAGACACGGCGTCAGCGGGTGATCCAAACGCGGCGATATCCGGATGTTGTTTGATCAGGTTCTCTAGTTCAAGTAATGTTGGTTTATTCATTGCCTGTCTCGGACGTTGTTTTTTTTGTTTTTAAGTGAGGGTTTTTTGTCCGTAAATAGTCGTTTTGGATTCAGTTTTGATGGTGTGCGACGAGCATTTCGAGTTCTTTTGCGGGTCGCTGTTGTCAGTCGCTCAATGTTCATTTTTTTTCATCGTGCGGTGAAGGTCAGAAATTTTTGTGAAGCGGTATTTGCCACATTACGGAGGTGTAACCGTCGATAGTGTGACATCACGTACCATCATCGGCGAGAGCGACCTCTATTGTAATCTTGGCGGGTGATTCCCTCACCGAAGCGCAGCGCTTCATTGAATAAACGGTTGTCATGAGGGACTGGTTGAGTGCTCTCTTCGTTGCCGTAGAAACGTACGAATATCTGCTTTGAATGATGATCCCAACGATAGGTAACTTCTTCGTATGGGTAGTCGATAAAAATGTCTTCGTTGGCGAAACGCTCACCTTTCTCAATTGCCATTTAATTCTCTCGCGGCGTTGTATTGCTGCGTCGTTGATCGCCAACTCCGTCTGAAAGCCCAAGAACAACAAGATTTATTAAAAAACACGGCACCAAACATTGGCCTGTCACGACATATCGCCCAATTTCAGACCCGTTCAAATGCGTCCCATAACATCTGTCGAATAGCATCCAGTCTTGCGTTAGCTGCGACTCGTTGTTCAGAGGTACCTCGATCAATGTAGACGTCTGAGAAACCTGATTTACTGCCTGCCATTGTTCTATAAATTGAAGTCGCTTGTGCCCAATCATTAGTGTTCGGCAAAGGGTCGTCGGAAAGTATGCGGATTATTGCGTTTATTCCCGCATCAAAGTTTCGGCAGTTCTCACTGTGAAAAATTTCCCTGAGCTCGATGAGCAGGTTTATTAGATTTGTATTTTTCATAAAATTCCGTCATTTAATAGGTGTAGGGTTGCCGATAACTTCAACGCCTGGTATTTTCCAGGGCTCTTGCACGAAAATTTGATTTATATTTGGTCCGCCAACAAATATTCCCCCCTGGTTTCCCACCGGTCCTTCATACACAATGGTACCAGCAGGAATTTTAATAGTGAATACGGAGTTTACAGGAGAGGTCCCCGTTAGCTCTCCTGTAAGCGGGTCGATCCATTGAGGCTTAACAGCGGTATCAATTCTCACCTGCGCAACCGAGTCTGGAGCCTGCTCCGTAAACCACTGCCCTAAGGCTTTTCCATTGATGTCGCCACCTCGAAAAAGAGTGATATCATCGGAGAGTTCAACTGCCTTGTAACGCCCCCCTGAAAAGTTTCCTGAAGGGCTGCCAGGCAGTTCCGCCAGTGGGCCGGGATTATTAATCATGTCAAACTCACCGACGACTTTTCCGGGTAAAGTGGCGTGTTGCGGATGTATTGGTTTATCGATCTTTTGGATTAAGTTGTTTTTGGATTGAGTCGGTTCGGAATACTTGTATGTATTCTCAGCCTTCACCAAAGGCGCCGGTTCCCTCACCCGCAACTCATCCCGAGCCAGCAACTTTTGCTCATTCCTTGCCAACCAACCCGCCAACTGCTTGTTCGATATCTCCGCCTGAAGCTTCGCACTGCGGGTCGCGATGCTTTCCATGCTGTTCATCACGCCCGATTTCATCTGGCCCCGGGTCAGGTAGGTGACGATGGCGGTGAGCAACAGCAGTACAAGTTGCTCCTGTCCGCGAGCCAGTTGTCGTGCCGCGCGTTCGATACGTTCCTGTACCAGTGCGGCGGAACCGCCGCTGGGGTCCAGGCCGGACGGTTTGACGCCTTCTTCGGCATGCCAGGCCGTGGCGATGCCTTCCTGCAAGGTCGAGAGGCAGGCGGGCAGGCCCTGGTAAAAATACTCGGCGATGGCTGACAGGCCCAGGCCCATGAGAATCAGGTTGCCGACCTGCAAGCCGATACCGGCCCCGGCAGCGGCTCCGGGGGCAGCGCCGACGCCGAATGCGAAGGCCCCCGCTGCGCCGCCGGCCACGGTGCCGATCGCTACGCTGCCGCCGAGAATCATCGAGACTTCCTTGACCAGTTGCAGCAGCACCGGCAGGATCTGCTCGATTTCAATCGAGGCCCACTTGCGCTTGAGATCCATCTGGATGATCGGGTAGGAGAGGGTCATCGCCTGATGCACCGCATCGATGCGGTGACCACCCATGTAGCCATAGGCCTGGCTCGCGCCATTGCTGACACGCCGGGTGAAGCCGTTCCAGTTGTCGTGAGCGCTCTGCAGGCCGTCGTTGACGCCCTGGTTCAGCTCGCTGAATTTCTGGTCGAGGTTGCGTTCGACATCGGCCCAGCTGGGCACGTTGGCTAAAAGATCCATTTACTCATCACTGTCCTTGGGGGAAAGGCGCTTCCTTGTTGCTGCGGTCGAGCTGTCGAATATCCGACTTCACATCATTGCCAAAGTGATGGCTATCAGCCCTGCTTCAGACTGCGGGGCGAGTTGAAAATTTCAACATGGATCCCATTTTTTGTTATTCGCGTTACATTCGGCAATGATGGCAATAAGGCATTAGTTGCCAGTCAGTGGCACCTAACTTCCCGTTCATCCTTGATATATCGGCGTTTCTGGGTGGCCAGCGTGGCGATAATTATTTTTCAGGGATTATCCCGAACTGAGTTCGAAGTGCGTGGAAGTGCCCGCATGCACTGCGTGCGGGTTGACACAGTGCATGACATGGGTGTCTCCTTCCCGCGTTCGAGAACCAGTGCAACTTGTAGAAGTGTGACAAATTTCTCAAATATTTTGCCGGGTAATGGCACTTTCATACTGCCTTGCGGTCGCAGTTCCTGACGCACAATGGCGTGTAAGGGATCTCATTCGGTGTTTAAAAAAATCGATGAAAATGAAGGATTTTTTGCAGGTGGCCTCTGGCAGAACTTGCAGATGATTCGTGCCTCAGACCGAAAACATAGGGTGGCGAAGTGTTCGCCTGGTTCAATGTTGCGGCAAACAGGGTTTTGACCCTCTTATCTGATTCGTTATGTGCAGTGGTTGAGAGAGGGCGGTAGCTTTCCACTGTTTTCAAGGAGATACACATGTTGATGGACCTTGCCGCAATGCTTTCCCCGCAAAATCGGCGCCTGTTCAAGTTCAAGAACCTCGCCAACCCCGAACAGCAATTGTTGCTTGAGTCCTTCAAGGGAACTGAAGGTCTGTCCCGTGCGTACAACTTCGAGTTGCTGCTGGTGTGCCAGGACTCCGACGTCGAGCTGAAGTCGATGATGGGTCAGCACGTGGTTCTGGAAATCGAGCTGGCAGACGCCACGCCTCGTTACCTGGCGGGCTATCTCACGCGGTTTGCCAGCATCGGCAGCGACGGCGGCATGGCTCGCTATACGGCGACGCTGAACCCCTGGTTCTCGATGCTGAAGAACCGCTTCGACACGCGCATTTTCCAGGGTTGCACGGTGGAAGATGTGGTCACCCAGGTGTTTGCCTTGTGCACCGCGTTTTCCCGGCACGAGTTTCGCCTGAGCAAGCCGCTCAAGCATTACACCTACATCACCCAGTACCGTGAAACGGACTTCAACTTTGTCCAGCGCCTGCTGGAAGAAGAGGGGATGTTCTACTACTTCGAGCACACCGCCGAAGGCCACACCATGATCATCTGCGACGACTCCAGCACGCTGGTGCCGTTGCCTGAACAGCCGCAGATCCGCTACCACACGGCATCGGTCACCGAGACCGCCGACTCCATTACGCAATGGAGCGGTAATCGCCAGTTGCAGTCCGGGAAAATGGCGGTCCAGACCTTCGATTATCGTCAGCCGTCCAATCGCTTGCCGGTCGCCATGAAGAGCCTGAACAAGCAGGGCGATGTCGACGACTTCGAAATCTACGACTTCCCCGGCCAGTACACTCACGGCACCTACGACGAAGGCGAAACGCTGCTGCGGCTGCGGGTCGAAGCACTTGAGCTCAAGGGCAAGAGTTTTCATGGCGCCAGTAACTGCCGTGCGATGAAACCCGGCTACACCTTCGAACTGCTGCAGCATTACGATCACGACCAAGGCCCCGCCGATGATCGACAGTTCCTGCTGATGAGCGTCGAAAGCGAAGGCCACAACAACTACCTCAGCGGGCACCAGGCGAGCTACTACAACACCTTCGCCTGCGTGCGCAAAAAGATCGTCTTCCGCCCTCAGCTCACCACCCCGCGCCCGACCATCTCCGGCCCGCAAACCGCGATCATCGTCGGTCCGCCGGGGGAGGAAATCTTCACCGACGAACTCGGCCGCGTGAAGGTGCAGTTTCACTGGGACCGCAAGGGCGAGCACAACGACAAGAGCTCCTGCTGGGTCCGCGTCGCCCAGGCGGGTGCCAGCGGCGGCTTCGGCAGCATCCAGATTCCCCGTGTGGGCGATGAAGTCGTGGTGGTGTTCCTCGACGGCAACCCCGACCGCCCGCTGGTCATGGGCAGCCTCTACAACAGCCAGAACACCCCGCCGTGGTCGCTGCCGGCGAACAAGACCCAGAGCGGGTTCCTGACGCGGTCGATGAAGGGCGACGGCGGTACGGCGAACTTCTTCCGTTTCGAAGACAAGGCCGGTGCCGAACAGATCATCATGCATGCCGAGCGCAACATGGACACCGAGATCGAGGTCGACGAGATCCACAGTGTCGGCAGCAACCGCACGATCACGGTCGGTGGCACGCACACCGAAACCATCAAGAAAGACACGGTGATGAATGTCCAGGAAGGCTCACTGACGATTCAGGTCGACAACCAGTTCATTCAGGTCAGCGCCAAACAGCACATCATTCTTCAGGTGGGCGGCAGCAGTATCAAGCTGACGCCCGAAGGCATCGAAATAAAGGGCGACGCCATCGATATTCTTGGCAAGAACACCTACGTCCACGGTGACCGTGTCGATATCAACAAGTGAGAAATCAGACCATGGTCAGGACCAGCATCTACGACCGTATTTCCGAGAAGCGGTTAGCGGCCGAGACACTTGCGCGGCAGCAGTTGCAGGAGGCTGTCGAGGTTTCGCCCGCTGTCATCGAGCCTGAGCCGGTAGCGGTGATACCGCTTCAATTGGCGCGCAATGAATTGAAAGTCGCGGGGCTGAATCTGGTAATGCCGCAAGGCTTCAACTTCCGCGACATTGATACAACGCTCGAAAAGCATGGCCATCCCGTCACGTTCAGTGCCAAGCGTCGTCCTGCACCTGAAGGGCTGACGCTGCAACGCTCGGTGCAGTTATATGTGGAGAACCTGCGCAAGAACCACCCCGACGTCACCATCGTGCGGCAGAGCGATTGCCTGCTGGCAGGCAGTCCGGCGATTACCCTGGATTATATATTCACGGCGGGACAGGAGCGTCGCCACGGCAGAGCGACCAGCGCAGTCATCCAGCCCGGCAATGGTAACGAACGCCAATGGTTGAGCATGTCGACGATGATCAATCCCGCACATGCAGAGCTTGCCGATTGGTTAATCGAGTTCGAGACGATGCTCGAAAACATCAGCGCTGACTAAGCATTTTCCCCTTTTACGTATTTACGGAACACACGCCCAATGGACTATCAGCTTCAGGAAGGATCCATCACGTTGCCGGAAGGTTTTCAGGACCGCACGGTGAACATGTTCGTGCTCGGCAACAGTATTCCTGCGCCACTGAACATCACACTGTCACGCGACAACATGCTGCCGGCAGAGGATCTGAAGGCTTACATCGAGCGCCAGGTAAAACTCATTGCCGCCAAACTGCGCGGCTATACCTTGCTCAGCAAGAAGCCGGCAGCGCTGTCCGGGGAGCAACCGCTTTGCGGCATCCAGGTGGATGCCTACTACATGAACGATGGTCGACCGGTTTACCAACGGCAGGCAGCGTTCGAAATCGAACCCGGTCGCATCCTGGTGTTTTCCACCACCAGCCAGGCTGATTTCAGTGCCACGCAAAACCAGAATTGGCTGCAGCTGCTGACAAGTTTCAAACCGCGCCAGGCCGATACGGTGTCCACCGACAGCGCCGAACAGGAGTAACTCATGTTCGAAGCTGCGCGTTGGGGCGATGAAATTGAACACACCAGTGCGCTCGGCGGCTTTCTCGCCGGCGCAGTGATCGGCCTTGCGATTGCGACGGCTGCCGCATTCACGATCTGCACGGCGGGGCTCGGCGGAATTCTGCTGGGGATTGCCGTAGGGCTGGCTGCCAGTTTCGTCCCCATGATTGGCGAAAGCATAGGGTCCGCAATGAGTTCGCCCGCCGGGGGGATCAAGCTCGAAGGCTGCTCGACGGATGTGTTCATCAACAGCCGTAATGCCGCCCACGCAAAATTGAGCATGGGTATTTGCGATAAACACCCAGCACCGGTCATGGTTGCCGAAGGCTCTTCCAATGTTTTCATCAACAATGTGGCGGCTTCGCGCAAGGGTGACAAACTCACCTGCGGCGCGAAGATCTCCAGCGGCTCGAACAATGTGTTCATTGGCGGCGGGACTGAGCGCTATCTCGATGTCGACGAAGAAATTCCCGGCTGGCTAAGGGTCACCGTCGACGTACTGATGATCGTCGCCTCGATGGGCCGCGCAATTGGTCCGATCTTCAAGCTGGGCATGGTGCAAGGTCTGAAGGCGGCCGGGCCTTGCGCATTGAAGTTTGGAGCGGCCGTGGCGGGCAGCTACCTGGCCGGTCGCTTTGTCATCGGTCCGGCCGTTGAGCGCGCAATCGGCGGTTTGAGCGGCAATCCCGTCGACCTTACCAGCGGGCGCAAGCTATTGCTCGAGTCGGGAGAAACCGACTTTGCGCTGCCAGGGCTCATGCCGATTGAATGGTCGCGCTTCTATGCCAGCGATCTGACCGTCGACAGCGTGCTCGGCAGAGGCTGGGTCTTGCCCTGGGAGCAAAGCCTGCGCAGAAGCGGCAGCTTCGTCTACCTCACGGATAACCAAGGGCGCAGCGTGCCCTTTGTGGATGTGGAGCCAGGCGATCGCATCTATAACCCCTACGAGCAGCTCCACCTGGTCCGCACCGAAGGCGGCCACTACCTGCTGCAAACCCTCGACAACCAGTTCTTCTACTTCGGCGAGGTGCCGGACGACAACAGCGATGTCCCGCTGCAGCGCCTGGAAAATGCCCTTGGGCATTACCTGCATTTCACCCGCACGGCAGAAGGCCGGTTGACCGACATCAGCGCCACTGGCGGTGTTCGCGTGCACCTGCACTATGACAACCCGCTGGGGCGCCTGACCGACGTCAAGCGCGTCGTCGACAACCTGGCGGTTGAAACCCTGGTGCAGTACCGCTATGACGACAACGGCCAACTCATCGAGGTGATCAATCGCAACAGCGATTCGATGCGCCGTTTCAGCTACGCCGATGGGGTGATGGCCAGCCACAGCAACGCCCTGGGCCTGAGCTGTCATTACCGTTGGGAAACCATTGATGACCAGTTGCGTGTGGTCGAGCACTGGACCAGCGATGGCGAACATTTTCACTACCGCTACGACTTCAAGCAGCGCACCTCGTGGGCGATGGATGCACTGGGGCGCGAGCTGGAGATCCACTACAACGACGATCGCCGCGTGATTGCCAGTCGCGACTTCGGCGGTGAGCAGTACGCTATCGACCTCGACGAAGCGGGCAACATGACCGGTCTCAAGCTGCCGGATGGCAACCGCTTGGGGTTCAAGTACGACGACTTTTCGCGTTTGCTTGAAGAAACCGACCCACTGGGTCGCAAGATCAAATACAAGTACCACCTCGGCACTACGCTGGTCACGGAAACGACCTTCCTGGACGGCAGTGTCTGGCAGGCCCGCTACGACGCCAAGGGTAACTTGATCGCCGAAGTCGACGCCCTGGGCAATAAAACCGAATACCTCAACAGCGACGACGGCCTGCCGCACACCATCATCGATGCGACCCACAAGTCCAAATACCTGTGGTGGAACACCCTGGCCCAGGTCGAGCGCTTCCAGGATTGCTCGGGTAAAAACACCACCTACCGCTTCGACGAGCGCCAGCATCTGGTCGCCGTCACCGACGCGCTGGGCCAGACCACCACGCTGGAACGCAAACCCGACGGCGAAGTGCTGCGTATCAACCACCCGGACGGCAGCGCCGAGTCGTTCACCTACAACGCCCTCGGCCAGGTGCTCAGCCATACCGACGGCAAAGGTCAGACCACGCGCCTGCTACGCACCGCCCGTGGCTTGCTGAGCAGCCGCCAGGACGCCAAGGGCCAGCGCATCCGCTACGAATACGACCCGGCGATTCGCCTGACCGCGCTGATCAATGAAAACAACGCGGCGTACCAGTTCGCCTACGATGCGTGCGACCGGTTGATCGAAGAAAAACGCATCGACAACCTGACCCGGCGCTTCAGCTACAACCTGGGCGGACATCTGACCCAGGTCGATGAAACCGGCTACGGCGAACGCGGTGAACGGCCACAACGCCGCACCGAATTCGAACGCGATAGCATTGGCCGGTTGCTGGCCAAACTCAATGCCGATGCCCGTCAGGATTACGTGTATGACGACGCTGATCGCTTGCTGTCGATCCAGCGCCTGCCGACCGCGCAGGGCAAGCAACTGGGCGTCAGCGAAGAAACGCTGGAATTCTCCTACGACCTGCTCGGGAGGCTGATCCAGGAGACCACGGCGCAAGGCGCCTTGTCCTACGAATACGACCCACTGAGCAACCTCACCACCCTGACGTTGCCCACCGGCCAACACCTCAATCACCTGTATTACGGCAGCGGCCACCTACACCAACTCAACCTCGACGGCCAGCTGATCAGCGACATCGAGCGCGACGACCTGCACCGCGAAGTCCTGCGCACCCAGGGCACACTCACCAGCTGCTTCGGCTACGACGCCCTGGGCCGCAAGAGCTGGCAGTTCGCCTCGCGCCTGCCGGCGGAAAAACTCTCGCGCCTGCACAACCCCGGTATCCAGCCCGACCTGCTGGTCGAGCACGCCTACAACCCGATCCACCGCCGTCACCAGTACGACCCGGCCGGCGAACTGACCCGCACCCTCGACAAACTGCGTGGCGAGATCAAGTACGAATACGAAGCCAACGGCCAGTTGCACAGCCGCGACACCGGGCAGCTGATCGACAGCGAAGAATTCCGCTACGACGCCGCGGCGAACCGGCTGAACTTCAACACCAGCCAGTTTGATCACGTCAAGGACAACCGCCTTAAACGCTGGCGGGATCAGGAATATGCCTACGATGCGTGGGGCAACCTGATTGAAAAACGCAGCGGCATGGGCACGCTGCAGACGTTTGGGTATGACTGTGAAAATCGGTTGGTGCGGGCGGAGACGTTGGTTAACGGCAAGATGGAAAGTACCGGATCGTATCGGTATGACAGTTTGGGGCGACGGGTTGGCAAGGTTTCAGAGGTCAACGGTAAAGCCGAGCAGAAGCACTTTTTGTGGCAAGGCTTGCGGATGTTGCGTGAGGAAAGTCCGGGGCAGAGCAGTTTGTACCTGTATGAGCCGGGGAGTTATGCGCCGTTGGCGCGGGTGGATCAGGCAGAGGGGGAAGAGCAGCAGCTCTATTACTTCCATACCGATCAGATTGGTACTCCGTTGGAGATGACTGACCGTGAAGGGCAGATTGTCTGGCAGGCGACGTACAAGGCTTGGGGGGCGGTTGAAAGGCTGGCGGTCAATGATATCGAGCAGAATCTGCGGTTTCAGGGGCAGTATTTTGACGATGAGACGGGGCTGCACTACAACACGTTTCGGTATTACGATCCGGAGGTGGGGCGGTTTGTAACGCAGGATCCGATTGGGTTATCTGGCGGGTTTAACCTGTATCGCTATGCTCCAAACACAGGAAGTTGGACCGATCCACTGGGGTGGAGCTGCTGGGCTGCTAAAAACGTAGCCGGTCGAAAGGTGTACCAAAGAAATGATATTTTTGATCCCAACTACGTTGATGATTTGGGAAGGACAAACGTTCAAAGGATGAGCAAAGGGGATGCGCCAATAGGAAAAGACGGAAGCGAAGTGAATCTCCACCACCTTACCCAAGACGAACCTGGCTCAATGGCAGAAATCCTCAGCAGTTTTCACTCAAAAAATGATCGAGTGCTGCATATGTACTCTAATCAGTGGGATAAAAGTTGGGTTGGGTCGGATGGTATTAGACGGCTTTATAATAGCGCACCCAAGAGTATGAATCGTGGGCCGTTTAATACATGGAAGAAAAGTTACTGGAAGGAAAGATCATTGGATTTCGGAGTCTGAAGTATGAGCTATATTGATTTGATTGAGGCTGAGATTAATGCATCTGGTGAAGATCCTGCATATGCAGGTGGCGCTAGCGACTCCCTGATAGCTGAGTTTGAAAAAGAATTGGGGGTTGGTTTTCCGGATTCGTACAAGTTGTTTCTTAAGAGGTTTGGTGCTTTGTCATTTGCCGGTGAGACGTACTATGGGGTTACTAAGAGCGGGTTGGCCGCTACCGCAATCCCTAGCGTTATATTTGCTACAAAAAACGCACGATCTCTTGGTGATGCCGATAATGGAATGATCGTCATTAAGTCTTCAGGATATGGCCCTATATATTCAATTGATACTTCTAGCATTGGAGAGGCAGGAGAGCCTGTAGTGGTGGAGACGGAGCTTTCATTTAAAAGAGATGGCGAGAAAAATGTCATTTCCAAAAGTTTTGAAGATTTTTTTTGTGACTCTGTCAGGCAGTCTATTAAAGATCTTTAATGTTGCGGATGGCGAGTGACGTGTAGGTTATCTGGTATGACGGTAGGGGGGCTTTTGGGGGTGGGTAGGGTGCAGCGAATGGCACGTGAAAGGTTGGAAAGCGGAAAATACGCTGTAGACAAAATTACAGCGCGACTATTATGAGTGCAGAAATTTTTTATTTGGTTGATTTTTGTGGAGCGTCATGCGGTCAGCCTGAATTTATCTCAGGTGAGTTCAATTGTGATGAGTGGGAGTGGGATGAGTTTGATCCTGGAGTAGAAAGTGTTGTTGTGGAGAGGGTTTATAAATTTAAAGTGTTGGATCGAACAATAAAAACGCTTGATGTGGATTTTTTAGGGTCTCCGCACAATCTAGTGTCAGCACGCTTTCTTGAAGTCTGCGATAGTTTAAATGTTAGGTATCGATCAGTGCCGGTTGAACTAAAGCTTGCAAGTGGAGTGATCAGTGGTGAGTATTTTATTTTTATCCCTCTGGATGCTGTAGAGTTACTGGATCAGGCTGGGTCTAAATTTTCTTTGGAAAAGGATTTAAATACTAGTGAGCCAGTATTTAATCGGTATCATCCTGCTGTGCCAGTTTATAGCTGGATAAGGCAGTTCTCTGCAAAAAGTGGAGTTTGTGAGAGTTTTTTTGTTTGTATCGAAATTATGAAGTGGGTCTGTAGCGAGGAGTTTAAGGTTGAGGCAGAGAAAAAGTTGGCTGGTTTGAGTTTTAAACCAATAGATAGTGAGTTTGTTTTTGATCCGTGGGGTGAAATGTCCTGAGTCTGTTTGTCTTGTGCCAATAAATGCATTGACTATTTTGAAGGGCCGCGACGGAGTTGGTGAGTGTGCTCTTTTAATATCATTATGCTTCAGTGGTGTTGGGCCGCTGGGCGCTGCTCACATTTCTGGTGATATTGATAGATGTTTGTCGTTGCTTGTGATTGGTAGGAGTTCTAGTTGGTCTATTGGATGATTTATTTGGTTGACTAATGAAAGGAGGCGGTAGGGTGGGTGTGCATAAAGTGTATTCAAAGGTGGTTTTTATAGGGCAGTAAATAGATTTTCGTATGAGTGTGAAGTGGTAAGATGTACTCAAAAAATATGCTCGCAGGGATGTTGATGTTGGTCGAATTTCTCTGGACAAATGTGATGAATCAGAAAGCGTTCCATGTGTTGCGTCCCACAACCAGGACTGCCGGGAAGACAAAGGTTCAAGTTAAGTGAATGTTTTTATTCGTTAGGGGCGTTTCAATGGTTCCACGTTATTCAGGCGTAAATCCGCCTGCGTCTGCAGAGATGATCAATGAAACGATCCGCTTGTTGGAGGTCGATGAGGATGTATGGATTGCCAGGTTTTGGGCTCTCTATAATGGAGCTTTGCTTGATGATCAATTGTTGATTTATTCGACGGAAGAAATAGTTGAGCGCAATAAAACATATGATATAGACAAGGATTTTCCGGGGCAGCTTTTGGTGGGTGATGACTCTGGTGGCAGGCTTGTTCTGATCGATAGATCTGTCGAAGATAAATTTTATCTCATAGGCTCTGGTGATCCATTTTTAGACGATGCGGAAATATTTTTCTCAGTTGAAGCATTGGTAGCGTATGTCCTTGAAGATGGTAATGAGTTACCGGACTCCGTAAGTATTTTGGCAATAGGTAAAGCTAAAGCCACTTTGCAAGAAATTCTGGAAATCAAGAAAGGGTTAGGGCTGAACGATTCGGTGAAAGATCTGAAAGAGAAACTCAAAAAAGAAAATGAGGTAGTTCTAAAAGAGGTGAAAGCTGCCAAATACGAGGGTGTATTAGCTAGATATCGACATCTGATTCGGTTCGATAACTAGTAGGGGTGCTGATCTAGGGTTTGTGCTGATGATCTTCTAGAAAATACCTCTTGGTATCAGCCTAACACCTCAATCACCTGTATTACGGCAGCGGCCACCTGCACCAACTCAACCTCGACGGCCAGTTGATCAGCGACATCGAGCGCGACGACCTGCACCGCGAAGTCCTGCGCACCCAGGGCACGCTCACCAGCTGCTTCGGCTACGACGCCATGGGCCGCAAGAGCTGGCAGTTCGCCTCGCGCCTGCCGGCGGAAAAACTCTCGCGCCTGCACAACCCCGGTATCCAGCCCGACCTGCTGGTGGAGCACGCCTACAACCCGATCCACCGCCGCCACCAGTACGACCCGGCCGGCGAGTTGACCCGTACCCTCGACAAACTGCGCGGCGAGATCAAGTACGAGTACGAAGCCAACGGCCAACTGCACAGCCGCGACACCGGCCAGTTGCTCGACAGCGAAGAATTCCGCTACGACGCCGCGGCGAACCGGCTGAACTTCAACACCAGCCAGTTTGATCACGTCAAGGACAACCGCCTGAAGCGCTGGCGGGATCAGGAATATGCCTACGATGCGTGGGGCAACCTGATTGAAAAACGCAGCGGGATGGGCAAGCTGCAGACGTTTGTTTATGACTGTGAAAATCGCTTGGTGCGGGCTGAGACGTTGGTCAGCGGCAAGCTGGAAAGTACCGGTGCGTATCGTTACGACAGCCTCGGGCGGCGGGTTGCCAAGGTTTCAGAGGTCAACGGCAAGACCGAGCATAAGCACTTTTTGTGGCAAGGCCTGCGGATGTTGCGTGAGGAGCGACCGGGGCAGAGCAGTCTGTACCTGTATGAGCCGGGGAGTTATGCGCCCTTGGCGCGGGTGGATCAGGCAGAGGGTGAAGAGCAGCAGCTTTATTACTTCCATACCGACCAGATTGGCACGCCGCTGGAGATGACAGACGCGCACGGGAGCATTGTCTGGCAGGCGACGTACAAGGCTTGGGGGGCGGTTGAAAAGCTGGCGGTCAATGACATCGAGCAGAATTTGCGGTTTCAGGGGCAGTATTTCGATGACGAGACGGGGCTGCACTACAACACGTTTCGGTATTACGATCCGGAGGTGGGGCGGTTTGTTACGCAGGATCCGATTGGGCTGTTGGGCGGAGATAATCTCTATCAGTATGGGAGTAACCCTTTAGGTTGGATCGATCCATTAGGATTAGCATGTTCGTCTCTTCATGAAAGGGTAGTAAATGATGCGAACAAAGTCGCATCTGCTGGAGGTGAAATCACCGCCAAACAAGCTCAAATTTTGAGAGGAAATCTACCCGTTGTTCAGCGACGTACTGTGTTTCAGAATCAGATGGCACGGAAAGAATTTGTGGGTAGTCAGAACTATTTGATGAAACAATGGGAAGCTAACACCGGTAGAGTATGGCCATCTGGTGCAACTCCCCATCACATCGTACCTTTGGAAAGTGGTGGCGCGAACAAGTGGTGGAATCTGATGCCGACACATGGCACGTTGCCTAATCACTCTTTGCCTGGGATTCCAGTTCCGCATGCCGCAGGTGGGGTTCTAAGGAGCACGATTCAACAAGGAAGAAAAGCTCTGCCACTTGGTACAATAACTGATTTGAGATTGTAATATGATTGATATTGATGAGGAGTGTAGAAAGATAGAAGGGTTTGAGTTTTTTTCTAACATGGGAGGTCGTGGGCCTAAAGATGATAATTATATATATATAGAAAGCGTTCGAAAGGTTTTCGTGGAACCATCTGAGTCTGAGTTTTATGGGTGTTATGATGGTGTTGAATGGTTGCCCACATCCCCAACTCAACCTGATCCGTTTTATGAGATACCTAAGCCACCATCGGACTTGGTCGCCATGAGGATTAAAGCGAATAAGGCAGTAATGGCCGCTACTAAAAATCTTGACAAGAGCAAATTCATTTGTGCGCCGCATGATTTTAGCCTTGCTGCAAGAAATGGGGTGTGTTTTGCCTTTAGGCAATATGTGTCCGAAAGTTATTACGGGCTTGGTGATCGATGGTTGACAATAATCAGATTATATTATTCCGGTCATTGGCCTGTTGGTTTCTTTAAAAACAAAATAGTCGTTATTTGATTTTGGTGGATAGAGCGGAAAAGGAACGGAAAAGGGGACAGGGGAAAAGGGGACTGGAAAAGGGACGACGGAAAAGGGGGGAGATTTATTTTGAAGTAAATAAATCTGCCCCCTTTTTCCTTTTACATGCGGACCACATCGTTCCCATGAAGCAAATTACGGAAATGGATGGTTTTAACAAACTTTCCTTTGGTAATCAGCTGGAAGTATTAAATCATAAGCCGAATTTTTCGCCCTTGAGCGAAACTGCAAATACTTCAAGGGGGGCTAAGACATACGAACAATGGACGCGCTACAAAAAAGGAAATGTGGATGTTGATCCTGCCTTTAGACGTAGTATGATGGAGCGTGCGGCGAAGCTCGAAGTTGAACTGCAGGAAAAAATTTATAGCCTTTTGCCTTAGAAGGAGTCGAAAGTGATTACATTGGAATGCGTGGTAGAGCAAGTTAAAACTTCTTTTGTCGGTCGTGATGTGTATTTTTCGCCGAATGAATTGCCCGTGAATGTAATTATTCCTGCGGAGTGGAAAGAGTTTGGTGCTGTTTTTTCTGAGAAACCTAAGTTTCCCACAGCATGGAATTCTTTTGCTGGTAAAATGCCTTGGGTGTTGTCCTTGCTAGATACATGCTTGGTCGGCACGTTTGTCTTGGGTGGCGAGAAAGTTGAATTGTTATATGTCTTCCATGATGCTAGTGGTCTTTATTACTATGTCGGCGGGTTGCCACTAAGTAGCTGTCCATTGAAGTCAGATAAGATCAATCTGATTGCGGGTAGGTTGTCGGATTTCTATTTGCATGTACACAATGGCTTCACTTTTTTTCCCGCGCAATCAATGGGGCCTCAAAAGATCGAAGACTTTTCATGTGTGGCAGATTTAATTGATGAAGAAGAAACGAGCTTCGCAGCAAACTGGGTCACAATTTTTTCTAATGGGGGCGGGGATTATTTAGCTGTCGATATAAATAATCATGCGGATGATAAAGGTGTTATCTGGTGGCATGAGCAACCCATGGAGCCGGAATTGGGTATAGATGTTTTTGAGGTGATGGATACGTGGATTTCTATATTTCTGGAAGATACACAATCACGAAGTGATGTATTGATAAAAGAATCTAAATTCAAAGCTTAAATTCGCCTGAAAAAATACTATGGCCTGCGACATCCAGATGAATTACCCCGACTACAGGGCCTGGCGCACCCCAAAAGAAACCTCATCGCCGAAGTCGACGCCCTCGGTCACACTGCCGAATACCTCAACGGCGACGACGGCCTGCCGCACACCATCATCGATGCAACCCACAAGTCCAAATACCTGTGGTGGAACACCCTGGCCCAGGTCGAGCGCTTCCAGGATTGCTCGGGTAAAAACACCACCTACCGCTTCGACGAGCGCCAGCATCTGGTCGCCGTCACCGACGCGCTGGGTCAGACCACCACGCTGGAGCGCAAGCCCGACGGCGAAGTGCTGCGCATCCGCCACCCGGACGGCAGCGCCGAATCGTTCACCTACAACGCCCTCGGCCAAGTGCTGACGCACACCGACGGCAAAGGCCAGACCACGCGCCTGCTGCGCACCGCCCGTGGCCTGCCGAGCAGCCGCCAGGACGCCAAGGGCCAGCGCATCCGCTACGAATACGACCTGGCGATTCGCCTGACCGCGCTGATCAATGAAAACAACGCGGCGTACCAGTTCGCCTACGATGCGTGCGACCGGTTGATCGAAGAAAAACGCATCGACAACCTGACCCGGCGCTTCAGCTACAACCTCGGCGGACATCTGACCCAGGTCGATGAAACCGGCTACGGCGAACGCGGCGAGCGGCCACAACGCCGCACCGAATTCGAGCGCGACCGCATTGGCCGGTTGCTGGCCAGACTCAATGCCGATGCCCGTCAGGATTATGTGTATGACGACGCTGATCGCCTGCTGTCGATCCAGCGCCTGCCGACCGCGCAGGGTAAGCAACTGGGTGTCAGCGAAGAAACGCTCGAATTCGCCTACGACCTGCTCGGCAGGCTGATCCAGGAGAAGACAGCGCAAGGCGCCTTGTCCTACGAATACGATCCACTGAGCAACCTCACCACGTTGACGCTGCCCACCGGCCAACACCTCAATCACCTGTATTACGGCAGCGGCCACCTGCACCAACTCAACCTCGACGGCCAACTGATCAGCGACATCGAGCGCGACGACCTGCACCGCGAAGTCCTGCGCACCCAGGGCACGCTCACCAGCTGCTTCGGCTACGACGCCCTGGGCCGCAAGAGCTGGCAGTTCGCCTCGCGCCTGCCGGCGGAAAAACTCTCGCGCCTGCACAACCCCGGCATCCAGCCCGACCTGCTGGTCGAGCACGCCTACAACCCGATCCACCGCCGCCACCAGTACGACCCGGCCGGCGAGTTGACCCGTACCCTCGACAAACTGCGCGGCGAGATCAAGTACGAATACGAAGCCAACGGCCAACTGCACAGCCGCGACACCGGCTAGCTGATCGACAGCGAAGAATTCCGCTACGACGCCGCGGCGAACCGGCTGAACTTCAACACCAGCCAGTTTGACCACGTCAAGGACAACCGCCTTAAACGCTGGCGGGACCAGGAATATGCCTACGATGCGTGGGGCAACCTGGTTGAAAAGCGCAGTGGCATGGGCACGCTGCAGACGTTTGTGTATGACTGTGAAAATCGCTTGGTGCGGGCTGAGACGTTGGTTAATGGCAAGCTGGAAAGTACCGGTGCGTATCGGTATGACAGTTTGGGGCGACGGGTTGGCAAACAGTCTGTTGTTAATGGCGTGACCGAGCAGAAACACTTCTTATGGCAAGGCCTGCGCATGCTGCGGGAGGAGCGTCCGGGGCAGAGCAGTCTGTACCTGTATGAGCCGGGGAGTTATGCGCCGTTGGCCCGGGTGGATCAGGCAGAGGGGGAAGAGCAGCAGCTCTATTACTTCCATACCGATCAGATTGGTACTCCGTTGGAGATGACTGACCGTGAAGGGCAGATTGTCTGGCAGGCGACGTACAAGGCTTGGGGGGCGGTTGAAAGGCTGGCGGTCAATGATATCGAGCAGAACCTGCGGTTTCAGGGGCAGTACTTCGATGACGAGACGGGGCTGCACTACAACACGTTTCGGTATTACGATCCGGAGGTGGGGCGGTTTGTAACGCAGGATCCAATAGGATTGTTTGGGGGTTACAATCTCTACAGCTATGCTCCAAACACGACTGCATGGACTGATCCGTGGGGATGGGAATGCATACCAAACAAAGTGGCTGGCTCTGCTCGAGAGGCTAGAGCCAAAGCAATATTCGAGAAACGTTACGGTAAGAAAAATGTTCTCGGCGAAAGGTATCTACGTAATGCTGAGGGGAAAATAGTCAAGGACCCGTTAACCGGTGAGGGGCGTCGAGTTGATTTTGTTGTTAAGAATGCTGATGGCTCCGGCACGGCGAAAGAAATTACAAGTTTGACCGCTTCGAAATTTGCGCAGCTGGAAAAAGAAATGAGAATTCGAGAGGCGGGTGGAGTTTTTGTGCGCGAGCCGGGTACCAAAAAATTGATTGAAGTAACTGATGTGTCGACAGTGATTCGTGCAAGGTAATAGGAGTTTGGTAATGAGTGATTTGGATTTTACTTTGTGCAGCATACCGATGCTAATGTCTAGAAATAAAAGCGCCGAATATCAGAGGCAGATAGTTGTGCGGTATACAGTTCTAATGAGTTTCCTTAAGGTGCGTGGTCTTATTTATAAGGAGCCATTTGATAGTGATGGTAATTTGAAGATGGATTTGGTTATAAAAAAATCAGATGTCACTTCTCAATGCCTCGAGCTATTCAAGAAGGCAGTTCCAGCTTGGCACGCCTACGTGGATAAAGGTGGAGATATTAATAATACAAGCAAGATTGAAAAGGAGTTGGCTAAAATTCCATGAGTTTTATCTAATTAAGTGGCTGGGAATTTGATCTCAGTCGCTTCAGATGCTTCGGCTTCGACGCCATGGGTCGCAAGAGCTGGCAGTTCGCCTCGCGCCTGCACAACCCTGGCATCCAGCCCGACCTGCGGGTCGAGCACACCTACAACCCGATCCACCGCCGTCACCAATACGACCCGGCCGGCGAGTTGACCCGCTCCCTCGACAAACTGCGCGGCGAGATCAAGTACGAGTACGAAGCCAACGGCCAACTGCACAGCCGCGACACCGGCCAGCTGATCGACAGCGAAGAATTCCGCTACGACGCCGCGGCGAACCGGCTGAACTTCAACACCAGCCAGTTTGACCACGTCAAGGACACCCGCTTCAACGGTGACAGGTCAACTGATCTCCACCTTCCGTCACGGCAAAGGCTTTCTGGTCTTCTTGCTGTTGCTCGCAATCGGCCTGTTCTGTATGGCGGGATTTGTGTTGTACCTGGGTACCCTACTGCCGGTGGCCAGTTCCGGGGCGAATACCAGTCGTGGTTCCAACCCGCAGTTGTTGATCTATTCAGTCAGTGGCCTGCTGGTCGTCATTTCGGCGGTCTTCTTCGGGCTTTATCCGTGGCAGAAGAAGTTGCGCGGAACCCATTATGAGGTTTACGAACACGGCATTGTTGCTGTCAGTGGTAAGCAGCAACAATATACGGCGTTTGCTGATATAGAAGACCTTTACCTGTTCAGTTCAGGGCAAACCGTATTCACTGGCCTGATCACCAACCTGGCGTATCGGCGTAATGAAAGTGAGCCATTTCATCGCGTCATCGAGACGTTGAAAGGCTTTCAGGAATTCCAGCAACTGGTGCGTGAGTTGCATGTTCGCGAGTGTCTGCCGGTTGTGATGAACAAGCTTGAGTCTGACTGCGCAGTGACTTTCAAGTATGTGCCGACCGGGCAGGTCTGGCGCAAGCGAGTCTCGGGGGACTTCCTGAATGTCGTTACACAACCGATTATTGTGACACGCGAGTTTCTGGAAGTTGAAGGACGTAAAGTCCCGGTGTCGACCCTTGCTTCAATTGATTTAAATGCCTGGAGTGAAAAGGTCACTCTAAAAGACGCAGCCGGGAATCAGATGCTGTCAACGCTGTGCACCGGGATCATGAGTCATGACCTGTTTCTCACCACTCTGGATGTGCTGCTGGATGCTCAGCGGGCAAGCAGGGATGAGACTGCCCCTACTCTGGCCTGAGGATCTCAGTCCTCCGCCAGGCTGACCATTACAAAAAAACCGGCTGATCAGGCCGGTTTTTTTGTGGGGCGGTAGTAAAGCAATTTATTCAGGCAGTGCGATTCTGGATCAGACGATCCGAGCCACCTTCAGCGACGCGGTTCTGCAGGAGCTTGTCGGAACCACCTTCAGCGACGCGGTTTTGCAGGAGCTTGTCAGAGCCACCTTCAGCGACGCGGTTCTGCAGCAGTTTGTCAGAGCCACCTTCGGCCACACGATTCTCGATCAGGCGGTCGGAACCACCCTCTGCCACACGGCTTTCAATCAGACGATCCGAGCCGCCTTCAGCGACCACAGGTTGAGCAGAGGTAGCGGCAAAAGCGTTAACTGCGAAAACCGAGAAAGCGATGCTGAGGAGGGTCTGGCGTTTCATGATCATGTGCTCCGGGGTACTTATGGGTTGGTATGGAGCAGATGTTACGCCGTGGATTTTTTAAGAGAACTTCATTGAATCAATGGTGACTATCGACGCAGTCAATGGATGATTCGGTGTTCTTTACGGGATCGAGCTTGCTCCGGGCGGCGTTCCGACGAACTTCAACTCAACCAGCTGGGAAAGATTGCTACACCGGTTAGAACGTTTATTTCTTTACGGTATTTGAATAGATGCAATCTGCATATCCATAACCGAATAATCCGCGTCATGTTTTTTACCTTGTCCGTGATCGAATCGGATCGTTCGTCACAGCAGAAATAATCCTCCTGCCTGCCTCGTTAAGCCTGTCGCGACATCGACTTTGGCTGTTTGATCGCCAGCTTGTCGCGCTCGGCCGATTCCCTAGAATCCGCCTCCATCAGCTTCGTCCAATTATCCAGTCCTTTAGGGAACAACACCATGATGAATGCCATGCAGATGCAAATGCCGATGAACGCCAACATGCCAATGATGTCGATGATGGGCATGCCGATGATGATGGCGACCATGTCCTGCGACATGATGGACGACGGCATGATGTGCAAGATGATGCCGGCCGCTGGCATGGACATGGCCATGTTCAGGAACAGCGCTGAAATGATGCAGTTGATGATGAACTGCGGCATGCCGATGATGATGCACTGCGGCAACATGAGCATGATGTGCATGTCCCCGGCGAGCATGGCCATGCCGATGATGAACATGATGATGTCGATGCCGGTGATGGGCATGCCGATGCCGTCGATGAAGTGCGTGATGGAATGCACGCTCATGGCGGACTGCATGATGTGCAAAATCATGCCGATGGCCGGCATGAACATGGACATGATGAAAAACTGCTGTGCCCTGATGATGAAAATGATGAACGACTGCAGCATGCCGATGATGATGAGCTGCAACGGCATGCCGCTGATGTGCTGCACCTGCTGATCCCTGCACTGTACCTGTAGGAGCGAGCCTGCTCGCGATGGACGTCAACGATGACGCGGGTTTTCTGAAAAAACGCGTCAGCCTTGAGCCCATCGCGAGCAGGCTCGCTCCTACAAGAAGGCGGTATCAGTCCAGGCGTTCGGGGTAGGTCACCACAAGATAGGCCACGGCCTCACTGTCGGCGGGGTTGCGATAGCGGTGGGGCTGGTCTGCGTAAAACAGGATCGAGTCCCCCGTGGATAGCAGGTAACGTTCATCGTTGACGCTGATTTCCAGGACACCCTGCGCCACCACCAGGTTTTCCTGGACACCAGGGCCATGGCCCTGCGACTGGTCCTCTCCCAACGCGCTCAGGCGCAGCTCGTAGAATTCCGATTGGCGCGCCACGTCAAAGGGGAACAGGGCGCGGCTGACAAAAGCGCCGTTGGCGCTGACCAGGCGTTTGCTCTGGCTCGCCGACAATAGGGCCACACCTTCGAAGGCCCGATGTTCCAGAAACGCCGCCACCGATACCTTCAAGCCTTTGGCTATTTTGCACAGCACCTTGATGGACGGCACACTGCGCCCCGATTCGATTTGCGCCAGCATGGCGCGGCTCACGCCGCACTGTCGGGCCAGGGCATCAAGGGACAGATGGCGCTTGCTGCGCAGACGCAGCAGGTTTTGTCCGACCCGTTCGCAGATCGGGTCCTCTTCCGGGGCATCCGGATTGTTCAGATCCAGCACAGGCTCGTCCGCGCTTATCAGAAAGCGCGAGGGTTCGTACGCGTTCACGCCTGACGTGTCTCGGTAGACCGAGACACCTGAACCCACTGCAATGCCTGTAGTCCGGCGTTGCGTGCGTACATCTCCCACATGGCCCGTGCCCGTTGCTGAGCTTGTTTGCGTTTGCGGTAGCTGGCGAAATCGATGAGGTTGTCAGTCGGATTCATGGGGCACTTCACTGTGGTGATGAATGACGGGATGACTGGAGAGTACGCTTCTATTTTTATAACTATAAATACTGAATTTTTATTTGTTAATTCGTTTTGGTTCTTATTGGTGAAGGATTTTCAGGTTGTATGAAGCATCTTTTATATTCTCAAAAGATATAAGCATGTAGTTATATATTCCTTTTGGTGTTGGCTGATGCGGTGCATCTTGAGGTCATGCCCATCCATGCGGATGGTCTCGACGCCAGACAGGAAGCCTTATCATGACCATCAAAGCGATCAACGTCCGTAACCAGTTCAAGGGCGTCATCAAGGAAATATTCGAAGGCGAAGTGGTCTCCGAAATCGACGTGCAAACCGCCTCCGGGATCGTCACTTCCGTGATTACCACGCGTTCGGTGCGCAGCCTGGAGTTGAAGGTGGGCAGCGAGGTGATTGCCTTCGTCAAGTCCACGGAGGTCTCCATTGCCAAGCTTTGAAAGCCTGAATCATTGGTAGATAACGGATGATCTGCCGGTTTAAAAAAACCATGAAAAAACCCGGCTGATCAGGCCGGGTTTTTGTTGGGTGTTGTGGTGACGCGGTTTGTTTATGCGACGCGGTTCTGCAGCAGTTTGTCGGAGCCACCTTCAGCGACGCGGTTCTGCATCAGCTTGTCGGAGCCATCCGCAGCGACGCGGTTTTCGATCAGGCGGTCGGAACCACCCTCGGCCACACGGCTTTCAATCAGACGATCCGAGCCGCCTTCAGCGACCACAGGTTGAGCAGAGGTAGCGGCAAAAGCGTTAACTGCGAAAACCGAGAAAGCGATGCTGAGGAGGGTCTGGCGTTTCATGATCGTGTGCTCCGGGGTACTTATGGGTTGGTATGGAGCAGATGTTACGCCGTGGATTTTTTAAGAGAACTTCATTGAATCAATGGTGACTATCGATGCAGTCAATGGATGATTTGATGACCATTGTGGGTGCGGGTGTCAGCGGGAGATGAGCCCATGATCGAGGGCGTACTTGACCAGCGCTGCCGGCTTGTCGATGTTGAGTTTGCGCCGGATGCTCAGGCGATGGGTTTCCACCGTGCGCACGCTGATGTCCAGTTCCCGGGCCATTTCCTTGTTGTTCAAGCCTTGCGCCATCTTCGACAGGACCTGGCTTTCCCTCGGAGTCAGTTCGTTGTCGGTGTTGCGGTCGGCGATCAGTCGCTGGGCGATTTCGGCGCTGTAGAAGGTTCCGCCGCTGGTGATGGCTTCGATGGCGGCGATGATTTCCCGGGACGGGGCGTTCTTCAGCACGTAGCCGCTGGCGCCGGAGCGCACCGACTCGCTCACGTATTCGTAATTGTCGTACATGCTCAGCACCAGCACCTTGAGCGACGGGTACTGGCTGCGCAGCACGCGGGTCAGTTCCAGGCCGTTCATGTCCGGCAGGCTGATGTCGACCAGCAGCAGGTCGGGCTGGCAGCGTCCGACCATTTCGATGGCCTCGGCGCCGTTTTCCGCTTCGCCGACCATTTCCAGGGGCGACATCACGGCCAGCAGCGCCTTGATGCCGTCGCGGACCAGGGAGTGATCGTCGACCAGGGCGACGCGGATCGGGGAGGGCAGGTTCATCGCAATATTCACTCTTGTAGTTTTGCGCGGGCTCAGCGTTTTACCGCAGGTTTCATTGGCAGCCGCACGTCCAGCTCGCTTCTGCCCGGCATCGAAATCAGATCGAAGCGCCCGCCAAAATGTTCGACGCGTTCGCGGATGTTACGCAAGCCAATGCCGGCCTGACGACGTTCGACCTGGGCGACGTTGAAACCGATACCGTCATCGACCACCGTCAGCCGCACGGACTCGTCGCAGCCGCGCAGTGTAATGGACACGTTTTTCGCCTGCGCGTGGCGTTCGATATTGGTCAGGCCTTCCTGGACGATGCGGAACAGCGAAACCGCCGCGCCGTCGACCAGCAGGCAGTCGAATTCATTTTCGTCATAGGTCACGGTCAACCCGCTGCGCTGCTCGAATTCGGCGGCCAGTTGGCCGATGGCCGCCGGCAGGCCGAGGGTGTCGAGCAAGGAGGAGCGCAGGTCATGGGAGAGGCTGCGCACTTCACCGATGGCATCGCCCAGGCGCTCGGTGGCGTCTCTGAGCGAGTTCAAACCCTTGTCGTCGGCTTGTCCGCGTTCCAGCAGATGGCTGGCCAGTTCGAACTGGAACTTGATCGAGACCAGCACCTGGCTGATGCCGTCGTGCAACTCGCGGGACACCCGGGATCGTTCTTCTTCCTGCAGGCTGACGATGCGCTGGGTCAGGCGCTGCAGTTTCTTGTCCGCCAGCCGATGTTCGCTGACGTTGAGGGTCATGCCGGTGGCGAACACGAACAGCACCGCGACCAGGGCGACCACGGCAATCGCCATCATGGTCTTGCGGATGCCCATGGCCACTTCGGCACGGGCTTGTTGGGTGGCGCGTTCGACGTCTTCGAGGTAGATGCCGGTGCCGAGCATCCAGCCCCAGCGATCGAGCATCACTACGTAGGCGAGCTTGTCGGTCACCTGGCCGGAGGAGGGCTTGTTCCAGGCGTAGCGCTGGAAGCCTTCGCCCGATTGCGCGCTTTGCAGCAGCGCCTGAATCACCGGCAGGCCGTGGGGGTCTTTCATGTCCCACAGGTATTGGCCCACCAGTTCCGACTGCCGCGCGTGCATCAGGCTGCGGCCTTCGTGGTCGTAGACGAAGAAGTAGCCGTTGATGCCGAAGCTGAGCTTGCGCAGTTCTTCCAGCACTTGTTGCTGGGCTTGGGCATTGCCGTGGCCGTCGTCGTACAGGGGCGCGATCAGGCTCTGGGCCATTTCCACGTAGTTTTTCAGCTCCGCGCGCTTGCTCGCCAGAATGCTGTCTTCGATCAGTTGCGCCTGTTGATCGCCCAGTTGGCGGTTGAGGGAAATCACCAGCGCGCAGATGACGGCAATGGCCAGCACCAGCGGCAAAATCCCGAGGGCGACGATCTTGTGTTTGAGCTGCATGTTGACTCCTGCCCGCGCGAAGGCTCGGGATCATATGCCAAAGAGGCGCTGGGCTTGTAGCGTTGCTGGACGGAATGACCGGTTGGGAGTGTGCAAAACCTGTGGGAGCGAGCTTGCTCGCGATGAGGGAGGCACATTCGGAAGTGATGTGGCTGAAAGTCCGCTATCGTCGGAACGCCGCCCGGAGCAAGCTCGCTCCCACATTTGATCGGGGATGGCCCCGGATCCGGTGGTCAACCCACAGGAGATCGGTGTCATCTACGTAGAACTACGTAGAGACCACGTACGTAGTAACGCGGATTTATTTGTGGACGGCATGCGCGGATATTGGGCCAGCTCCGCATCGCGGACACAATTATAAAAATTACCGCCGCAGTCACTGGCTGTCGGCAGGAGACACGCTATGCCCCGTCTGGCTAAACACCTCGCCTGGTTTGCCGTGGCTGTCCTGGGAGCGATTGCGCTGAGTGTCGTGGCCCTGCGCCGCGGCGAAGCGATCAACGCCCTGTGGATCGTAGTCGCAGCCGTCGCCATCTACCTTGTTGCCTACCGCTATTACAGCCTGTTCATCGCCAATAAAGTGATGCAGCTCGACCCCAATCGGGCCACGCCGGCTGTGCTCAATAACGATGGTCTGGACTATGTTCCGACCAACAAGCACGTACTTTTCGGTCACCACTTCGCGGCCATTGCCGGCGCGGGGCCTTTGGTCGGCCCGGTGTTGGCGGCGCAGATGGGCTACCTGCCCGGCACGCTGTGGCTGATTGCCGGCGTGGTGCTGGCCGGTGCCGTTCAGGACTTCATGGTCCTGTTCATGTCAACCCGCCGCAACGGCCGTTCCCTGGGCGACATGGTCCGTGAAGAAATGGGCCGCATCCCCGGCACCATCGCGCTGTTCGGCTGCTTCCTGATCATGATCATCATCCTCGCGGTGCTGGCGCTGATCGTGGTCAAGGCCCTGGCCGAGAGTCCGTGGGGGATTTTCACGGTGATGGCGACCATCCCGATCGCGATGTTCATGGGCATCTACATGCGCTACATCCGCCCGGGTCGTATCGGTGAGATCTCGGTGATCGGCGTATTGCTGCTGCTGGGTTCGATCTGGCTCGGCGGGCAGATTGCCGCGGATCCGGTGTGGGCCAAGGCGTTCAGCTTTACCGGTATTCAGATCACCTGGATGCTGATCGGCTACGGTTTTGTCGCGGCGGTACTGCCGGTGTGGCTGATCCTGGCACCGCGTGACTATCTGTCGACCTTCCTGAAAATCGGCACCATCGTCGCCCTGGCCATCGGCATCCTGGTGACCATGCCCGAGCTGAAGATGCCGGCCCTGACCCAGTTTGTCGACGGCACTGGCCCGGTATGGAAGGGCGGTCTGTTCCCGTTCCTGTTCATCACCATCGCCTGTGGCGCGGTTTCCGGTTTCCACTCGCTGATTGCTTCCGGCACCACGCCCAAGCTGCTCGCCAGCGAGGGGCATGCCCGCTACATCGGTTACGGCGGCATGCTGATGGAATCTTTCGTGGCGATCATGGCCATGGTTGCCGCTTCGGTGATCGATCCGGGCGTGTACTTCGCCATGAACAGTCCGGCGGCCGTGGTCGGCGGTGATGTGGTGGCCGTTGCGCAAACCGTCAGCAGCTGGGGCTTCGCCATTACCCCGGAAGCCTTGCAAGCCGTAGCCCATGACATCGGTGAAACCACCATCCTGGCCCGTGCCGGCGGTGCGCCGACCCTGGCGGTCGGTATCGCGCAGATCCTGCACAGCGTCCTGCCGGGCGAGAACACCATGGCGTTCTGGTACCACTTCGCGATCCTGTTCGAAGCGCTGTTCATCCTGACTGCCGTGGATGCCGGTACCCGCGCCGGTCGCTTCATGCTCCAGGACTTGCTCGGCTCCTTCGTGCCGGCGCTCAAGCGCACCGAATCCTGGACCGCCAACCTGGTTGCCACCGCCGGTTGCGTGGCCATGTGGGGTTATCTGCTGTACCAGGGCGTGATCGATCCACTGGGCGGCATCAACACCTTGTGGCCGCTGTTCGGCATCTCCAACCAGATGCTGGCCGGTATCGCGCTGATGCTCGGCACCGTGGTGCTGATCAAGATGAAGCGCCAGCGTTATGTGTGGGTGACCTTGCTGCCGGCCGTGTGGCTGCTGATCTGCACCACCACCGCAGGCTTCATCAAGCTGTTCGACGCCAACCCGGCGATCGGCTTCCTGGCCCTGGCGAAGAAGTACAGTGATGCCCTGGCCAATGGTCAGGTGCTGGCCCCGGCCAAGAGCATCGACCAGATGCAGCACGTGATCTTCAACGCCTACACCAACGCGACCCTGACTGCGCTGTTCCTGTTCGTGGTGTTCAGCATCCTGTTCTTCGCACTCAAGGTCGGCATCGCTGCCTGGGGCACCAAGGAACGCACGGACAAGGAAGCGCCATATCAAGCGCTGCCGGATGCCTGATCATGTTCAATGACCTGAGTCGCCTCGGTAAATACCTCGGTCAGGCCGCGCGCCTGATGGTCGGCATGCCCGACTACGACAACTACGTCGAGCACATGCAGACCAAGCACCCGGACAAACCGCTGATGGACTACGAGGCGTTCTTTCGGGAACGCCAGGAAGCCCGTTACGGCAGTAAAGCCGGACCGAAGTGCTGTTGAGTGAGACAAAAAACCGGCTGAAACAGGCCGGTTTTTTATGGTTCTTCACGCAATTCCGGGGAACACCGATACCTGTAGGAGACGGCTTGCTGGCGATGGCGGCCTCCTGGCTGGAGTATTTTATTGGTGGTGTACATATCCATTTCTGCGGTAACGGCCTCCTATG
>Ga0209281_1000200_pt1 | contig 135685 bp, 130 predicted proteins | sample MedtruBG_FD_187514 | JGI IMG/M metagenome (GOLD analysis project Ga0209281, IMG submission 187514) | Root nodule microbial communities of legume samples collected from California, USA - Medicago truncatula BG (SPAdes) (version 2) | ecosystem: Host-associated > Plants > Roots > Nodule | place...
ACGGCAAGGTCGAGGTGCTCGTCGAGGACATCGCGCTGAAGACGCGCGTTCCGGCGCATATCGACCTCTCCGACAACGAGTTCGGCATGGGCCGCGAGCTCTTCGCTCCGTTCAGACAGATCGCCGGCGCAGCCGACCGCGGCGGAAGCGTTCTGTTCCATTAGGCAGGCCCAGTCCGATCGGATTGTCGCGGGGAAACGCCCCTCTGGCCTGCCGGCCATCTCCCCCACAAGGGGCCACGGCATGCACATATCTCTACAGCGCCGCGCGTCTTATCAGACGCGCAAAGGTCGCTGTAGCACTTTGATCTGCTGCATGTTTTTGTCCTTTAATCGGATACGATTAAAGGAAACATGCAGTAGATTGCCCCTCATCCGCCTGCCGGCACCTTCTCCCCGCAAGCGGGGCGAAGGAACAAGCGGCGCCGACTGAACCTCGCATTCACCGCCCGCTCGAGGGAGCGAGCGGGCAGCGGCATATCCCTTCTCCCCGCCTGCGGGGAGAAGGTGGCGGCAGCCGGTTGAGGGGCAATCCCACGCTCGGCCTTCCCTCGAACCGCCAGGTTGTGGGGAGATGGCCGGCAGGCCAGAGGGGGTATAGCCCGGCAACCACATCGAGCATCGCCAGCGGACGGCCGCGTCAGCGATAGATGTCGAGCGTGCGGTTCCGATGGTTCGGATGGGTGCTGTAGACGAAGATCCGGTTGAGGTCCCGCTCGCTCAGGAGCCGCAGGAAGCGCGCCTCGATGATGTTGTTGGCGTGGACCCGCCTCAGGAGGCAGCCGATCAGGGGAATGCGGGCGCTCGGTATGTCGAGATAGAAATTCTGCGGCAGCTGGAACTGGGTCAGGATGCCGATCAGGGCGCTGCTCCGGGAGAGCTTGATGATCTCGCAGCGGCGCGACGAGAGATGCTGCATACCCTTTTCGGTGAATTCGATCCGCGCCTCGTTCCGCGTGTCCTCCATCGGGAAATTCGCCTCCCGATCGTACATGAATGACTCTTCCTTGTTGAGAAAGTGCCGGTTGATCACGGGGGCTGCACTGCTCATCGAACTCGCCTTTCGCATTCCACTGCGACGACGCTAACCCATGAAATTTAACAGAGAGTTCAGGGCTGCATGCCGAAAATGCCCCCGTCCCCGCAGCCGATCTACGCCCGATAGCTCTGTCCATTGGTGTCGAAGAGATGCAGCTTGGCCTTGTCGGCCGTGAACCGCACCTTGTCGCCGCGGCCGACCCGGGCGATACCGGGCATCTTGGCGATGATCGGCTCGTTTTCGACCAGCCCTTCGATATAGAGCAAGGTCACCTCGCCCAGCGCCTCGACGATCGAGACCGTGCCCTCGAACAGGAAGTCGTCGGCCTCGGTCACCCGCAGGTCTTCCGGGCGGACGCCGAAGCTCGCCGTCTTGCCGTTTTCGGAGGCATTCGTCGGAACATCGAGCGTCACCGACTTTCCGCCCGCGAGCGAGACGGCGGTCTGTTGGCCGGTCGCAGTGATCGTCGCCGGGATGACGTTCATGGCCGGGGAGCCGATGAAACGCGCGACGAAGAGGTTTGCCGGCCGCTCGTAGAGTTCGAGGGGCGCCCCGACCTGTTCGATGTGACCGGCGGAGAGGACCACGATCCGGTCGGCGAGCGTCATCGCCTCCACCTGGTCATGGGTGACGTAGATCATGGTGGTGTCCGACATCCGCTCGCTGAGCTTGGCGATCTCGATGCGGGTCGCTACCCGGAGCGCGGCGTCGAGGTTGGAGAGCGGCTCGTCGAAAAGGAAGACCTTGGGATTGCGGCAGATCGCCCGGCCGATGGCCACGCGCTGCCGCTGGCCGCCGGAAAGCGCCTTCGGAAGCCGGTCGAGATATGGGGTGAGCTGAAGCATATCCGCGGCTCCACGCACACGCCGGTCGATCTCCTCCTTCGATTCCCTGGCGATGCGCATGCCGAAGGCCATGTTGTCGTAAACGGTCATATGCGGATAGAGCGCATAGGACTGGAACACCATGGCGATGCCGCGCTTCGAAGGCGGCACGTCGTTGACCCGCTCGCCGTCGATGAACATGTCGCCGCCGGTTATTTCCTCGAGCCCGGCGATCATGCGCAGAAGTGTCGACTTCCCGCATCCGGACGGTCCTACGAAGACGACGAACTCGCCTTCCTTGATGTCGAGATCGATGCCGTGAATTACGTCGACGGCCCCGTAGGACTTGCGGATATCTTTCAGCAGCAGGCCTGTCATGGCACCCTCCCCTCGGTTCTCAGGCCAGGCGCGCGAAAAACGCGCCCCAGGCCGGCAGCTTGACCTCGTGATCCAGTATCTCAGAGACGAAGCCGTGACCCTCGAGCGGCTCCAGCCGCTTCATCGGCAGTTCCTTAGTCGCAGCTTCGTCGCTCATGTTGAACAGGCAAAAGACTTTCTCGTTGCCATGGCTGCGCAGGAAGCCGAGCAAGGAGCCCCTGGTCTCGACGAATTCGATCTCGCCCTTGGCCAATGCCGGATTTGCCTTTCTGAAGGCGAGAAAGCGTCGGTAGTGGTGCAGCACCGAGGCCGGGTCGCCCTCCTGCACGGCAACCGCCCGCGGAATGTGGCTCTGGGAAATCGGCAGCCACGGCGTCGCGCTGCTGAAGCCGCCATCGGGCAGGCTCTCCCACACCATCGGCGTGCGGCAGCCGTCCCGGCCCTTGAAGTCGGGCCAGAACTGGATGCCATAGGGATCCTGGAGATCCTCATAGTCGAGCTCCGCCTCGGCGAGCGCGAGTTCCTCGCCCTGATAGATGCAGACGGTACCGCGCAGCGACATCAAAAGGCTGGCGAGCAACTTCGCATGCGCGTCGTGATCGGTGACGCCATCGGCCCAGCGGCTGACGTGGCGGACCACGTCATGGTTCGAGAAGGCCCAACAGGCCCAGCCTTCGGGGGCCGCCCTGTGGAAGTCGCGCAGAACCTCGGCCACGCGCTGCGGCGTCAGCCGATCGGGCGCCAGAAACTCGAAAGCGTAGCACATGTGCACCTTGTCGCCGCCCGACGTGTATTCACCTGCGATCTCGAGGCCGCGCTGGCTGTCGCCGACCTCGCCGACGGCGGCGATCGCCGGGAACTCGTCCATAACCGCGCGGAAGCGCTTCAGGAACTCCAGGTTCTCCGGCCGGTTCTTGTCGTAGATATGCTCCTGATAGTTATAGGGATTGACCGCCGGCGCAGTCGAGGCGTTTCGGCGTTCGGGCACGAGCGCGGGGTTGTCGCGCAACTCGCGGTCATGGAAATAGAAGTTGATGGTGTCGAGCCGGAACCCGTCGACGCCCCGCTCCAGCCAGAAGCGCTCGACGGCAAGCAGCGCTTCCTGAACCTGCGGGTTATGCAGATTGAGGTCGGGCTGCGAAGTGAGGAAGTTGTGCAGATAATATTGCAGGCGGGTCGGATCCCACTGCCAGGCGGACCCGCCGAAAATCGACAGCCAGTTGTTGGGCGGTGTGCCGTCCGGCTTCGAATCCGCCCAGACGTACCAGTCCGCTTTCGCATTGCTGCGGCTGGAGCGGCTTTCGACGAACCAGGGGTGCCGGTCGGAGGTATGTGACAGCACGAGGTCGATCATCACCCGGAGACCGAGCCGGTGGGCCTCTGCGATCAGCGCATCGAAGTCTTCGAGCGTCCCGAAGATCGGGTCGACATCGACATAGTTTGAGACGTCGTAGCCGAAGTCCCGCATCGGCGACGTGAAGAAGGGCGATATCCAGATCGCATCCGCGCCGAGCCCTGCAATGTGGGGCAGACGGGCCGTTATCCCCTGCAGATCACCGATGCCATCGCCATTGGTGTCCTGAAAGGAGCGCGGATAGATCTGATAGATCACCGCGCCGCGCCACCAATCCCTATCGGGCTCGAGGAGTGAGCTCGTCGTTTCGTTCATTGTCATGCTGTTCAGGGTTCCTTGTCTGAAATCGATCAGCCGCCCTTGACCGACCCAGCCAGCAGACCGCGCACCAGGTAGCGTTGCAGGGCGAAGAAGACGATCAGCGGAACGACGATGGTGATGAAGGCGGAAGCGGTGAGAATTTCCCAATTGCCGCCGCGGGAGCCGAGGAGATTGACCAGACGCCCGGTCAGCACCAGCTTGTCGTCCCCCGCGCCGAGGAAGACGATGGCGACGAGAAGGTCGTTCCAGGTCCAGAGAAACTGGAAGATGGCAAAGGAGGCGAGCGCCGGAAACGACAGGGGCAGAATGATCTTGACGAAGATATCGAAATCGCTGGCGCCGTCGACGCGCGCGGATTCCATGATCTCGCGCGGCAGGCCGGCCATGTAGTTGCGCAGGAGGTAGATGGCGAGCGGCAGGCCGAAGCCGGTATGGGCGAGCCAGATGCCCATATAGGTCTTGGCGGAGACGCCGAAGAAGGCGCCGACGCCATTATAAAGCTGCAGCAGCGGAATGAGCGACATCTGCAGCGGCACGACCAGAAGGCCGACGACCACGGCGAGCAGCACCGCGCGGCCGGGAAAGGGCATCCAGGCGAGCGCGTAGGCAGCGAAGGCCGCAATCAGGATCGGAATGACGGTCGAGGGTACGGCGACGGTCAGCGAATTCAGGAAGGACCTGCCGATGCCCGCAGCACTCAGGACCTCGGCATAATTGTCGAGCGTGAAGCGCGGTGGCGTGGTGGCCGTAAAGAATATCCGCTGGCCGCGCGAACCCTCCATCCGCTGATCCGAAACGATTTCGAAGCTGCCGTCGGATTGTACCGTCAGCCTTTCGCCGTCGTTGAGCTCAGCCGTTTCGCCGGGCTTGAATTTAGTGGGTTCGCGGCTGGAAAATCCGAAGGCGGAAACCTCGCCCCGGCCCTCCAGCAGGTTTCCGGAAATCACGAACTTGCCGTCGCGCTCGACCTGGTCCTCGGCCGAGGGCGCGCGGACGACGGCATTGCGCGACGAGCTGGAAAGAGCCGTCCACCAGCCGGAAACGGCGAGCTGGTCCTTGTCGCGCAAGGAGGAAATCAAGAGGCCGGCCGTCGGCAGGGTCCAGAGCAGGACCAGAAGCAGGACGGAAAGATGCACGGCCCAGGTGAGCGGAGAACGCCTTGACGGATTCATCTCAGTGGCCTCCCGATTCCCTGGTCGCGTTGCGGATGTTCCAGATCATGATCGGGACGACCAGGATCATGATGACCACCGCGATTGCCGCGCCTCGGCCGAAGTCGCCGCCGCCGCGGAACATCCAGTCGAACATGAGATTGGCAAGCACCTGGCTCTGCCATTGCCCGTTCGTCATCGCCAGCACGATATCGAAAACCTTGAGGACCAGGATGGTGATGGTCGTCCACACGACGGCGATCGTGCCCCAGATCTGCGGCACCATGATCTTGAAGAAAATCTGCCAGCCATTGGCGCCGTCGATGACCGCCGCCTCGATCGTCTCCTCCGGAATGCCGCGCAGCGCCGCCGAAAGGATGACCATGGCAAAGCCGGTCTGGATCCAGATGAGGATGACCATCAGGAAGAAGTTGTTCCAGAAGGGCAGCGTGATCCAGGCCTGCGGCTCGCCGCCAAGCGCGACGACGATGGCGTTCAGGAGACCGATCTGTTCGGAGCCTGCGGCGCGGTAATCATAGATGAATTTCCAGATGACGGCTGCGCCGACGAAGGAAATCGCCATCGGCATGAAGATCAGCGTCTTGGCGATATTGCCCCACCAGATGCGGTCGGTCAGTGCCGCAATGATCAGGCCGAAGAAGGTCGAAAGCGCCGGCACGACGAGGAGCCAGAGGAAATTGTTGAAGATCGACTGGCGGAATTCGCCGTCATTGATCATCCAGGAATAGTTGCTCAGGCCGACGAAGTTCTGGCCTCCCCGACCGTGAAGGCTCAGCCAGACCGATTGGACGACGGGGTAGACGAGGTAGAGCGTCAGCGCCAGCAGGGCGGGGGCGAGAAACAGCCAGGGACGAATGCTGTTGGCGATACGCAGGTTGCGCGAGGCGACGGCCCCGAACTTCCCCTTGGAGGGGAAGATCCAGTCGAGAACGAGATTCGTGCTCCAGAAATAGGCCGCGCAGACCAGAACGCCGGCCACCATCGTCAGAATGGCAGCAATCAACTGTTCCATGACACATTCCTCCCCTCTCACGCCTTCGCAGGCGCCTGCTTCAGGCGCCTTGTATAACGGCGGCTGCTTTTATTGGCGGCCCTCTACAGCGCCGCGCGTCTTATCAGACGCGCAAAGGTCGCTGTAGCGCTTTGATCTGCTGCATGCTTTTGTCCTTTAATCGGATAGGATTAAAGGACACATGCAGTAGCCGGAGGGCCGCCCAACGAGGAACAGGCGGACGATGCCCCCACCGTCCGACCGACCGGATCTTACTTGATGGAGTCCCATGCCTTCTGTACGCCGGCCGCGACGTCGGCCGAGGACTTGCCCCCGACGAAATCGACCATGCCGGTCCAGAAGGCGCCGGCGCCGATCTTGCCGGGCATCAGGTCGGAGCCGTCGAAGCGGAACGTCGTGGCGTTCAGCAGGATTTCACCCTGTTTCTTCAGCGGCGGATTTCCGTAGACGTCGACATTGACGCTCTTGTAAGGCGTGAGGAAGCTCGTCTGCGCCATCCAGACCTCGTGCGCGATCGGGGTCTTCAGGAACTCGATGAAGGCGCGTGCCGCCGGCGTGTCCTTGGTGATCATCGCAAGCGTGCCTGCGCCGAGCACCGGATTACCGAGCTCCTTTTTGCTTTCATAAGGCGGCATGTAGAAGAAGTCGGCATCCTCTCCGACGACCTTGCCTTCCGGGAAGAAGGACGGAATGAACGAGGCCTGGTGGTGCAGGTAGCACTTCGGCGGAGAACTGAAGAGGCCTTTCGGGCTGTCCCGGAAGTCGGTCGACGCCACCGCCGCTGCGCCGCCGTCGACGAAGGCGTCATTGCGCGCGAACCAGCCGAACTCCTCCAGTGCACCCGTGACCGCCGCATCCGTGAAGGGTATCTCGTTCTTCACCCATTTGTCGTAGGTCTCGGCGGGCTGGGTCCGCAGCATCAGGTCCTCGACCCAGTCGGTCGCCGGCCAACCGGTCGCGCCGCCCGAACCGAGACCGATGCACCACGGCTTTTCGCCGTCTTCGGCGATCTTCTCCGTCAGCGCTTTCAATTCTTCCATGGTCTTGGGCACTTCGTAGCCGGCATCCTCGAAGTTCTCCGGCACGTACCAGACGAGAGACTTGACGTCGATCTTGTACGGGAAGGCGTAAAGCGCGGACGTTCCGTCCTTGCCGTTATAGGTGGAGAGGTCGACCCAGGACTGGCCTGCAGCATAGTTGTCGAGGAGCCATTGCTTGGTTTCGTCGCCGAGCGGCGTCAGAAGGCCCTTGGCGGCCAGATCGGCGATGAGACCCGGCTGCGGCAGGATTGCGACATCAGGCGGGCTTCCCGCCTGCGTATCGATGACGATCTGCTGCTCGTAGTTTTCCGAGGAGGAATATTTGAGCTCCACGCCGGTCGCCTCGACGAAATAGGCGTAGACGCTCTTGAACAGAGCCTCGTCCTCGCCGCGCCAGGGACCGAAGATGGTGAGCGTCTGACCCTTGAGGTCGTGACCCTTCTTGAACTCCTCCAGGCTCGCCCAGTTGAACCTGGAATCCTCTCCCGGCTTGAATTTCAGGTCGGCGGCGCCGGCAGTCCCTGCAAGCCCAGCAGTCCCTGCAAGCAATGCGAATGCGGCCACGCCGATCAGCAATGATCTCTTCACCTCTTGTCCTCCCCCAAAAAGAAGCCCGGGCGGACGCCTCGGGCGAATGTCAAAGCGCGAATTCATGGCTCCGTTTATGCCGAGCATTCAAAGCGCTTTGAGTTCGCTAACACTCCATCGCTGCAGAGAAAGAGTCAAGAGCTTTCCTTCCCCTGCAGAATTGTGCGGCATTTTTGCTTTGCGGCAACGTTTTGCGGCGCAAGATGCGGATTTTTCGCTTTTTTGAAGCCGGTCCCGATGATACAGGTCATCAGAGGTGCTTGCCGAAGCAAGAAAAATGAAAAAGATATTCAAAGCGCTTTGGAAGGATTCTCGCCATGCCGGTCAATCTCAAGCAATTGGCGGAACTGCTCGGCCTGTCCCAGACCACGGTCAGCCGGGCGCTGAACGGCTATCCGGAGGTCAATGCGGAAACGCGGGCACGGGTGCTGGAGGCGGTGCGCGAGACGGGATACAGGCCCAACCGTGCCGCACAGCGCCTCGCGACCGGGAAAGCCTATTCGATCGGGCTCGTCATGCCGATCGCAGCCGGAATCGATTCGGACATCCATTTCGGTGAATTCCTGGCGGGGCTGGCGGAAGAAGCGGTGGAGCACGATTTCCACTTCGTGTTGAACCCCAGTGCGCCCGAAGACGAGGAGGCGACATTCCGCCGGCTTGCAGCGAGCGGCAATGTCGACGCTGTCTTCATCGCCTATATGCGCGCCAACGATCCCCGCATCGAGATGCTGAAGGCACTTTCCATTCCCTTCGTGGTGCATGGCCGCTCCATCGGCGGTCCCCGGGACTATCCGTTCCTCGACGTGGACAATACCGGCGCCTTCTACGACGCCGCCAGGCTTCTCATCCAGCTCGGCCACAACCGCATCGCCCTGATCAACGGGCCGGAACACCTCACCTTCTCCATCCGCAGGAGGAAGGGGCTGGTGCGCGCGCTCGCGGAGAAGGGTCTCAACCTCGACGATGCGCTCGTCCATCACTCTGCGATGACCGACGAGCATGGCTATCGGAGCATGCAGCGTTTCCTCAAACGGCCGGCCCCGCCGACCGCCGTCCTTTGTTCCAGTACAGTGCTGGCGCTCGGCGCCGTACGGGCGATCAACCAGGCCGGACTCGCCATCGGCACCGACATCTCGCTCATCGCCCATGACGACGTGCTGCCGATGCTGAAGCCCGAGAACTTCAGCGTACCGCTGACGACGACGCGCTCCTCGCTTCGCGCGGCAGGTGCACGCATCGCCAAGCGGCTGATCGGCGGCATACTCAATCAGGGAGACTATCCCGAGCAGGAGCTTTGGCGCGCCGAACTGATCGTGCGTGCCTCGACGGGGCCTGCACCGGACAGATCACCCCTCCCCAACCCCTCCCCACAGGTGGGAGGGGCTTAACCCGCCGCATCCATCTCGCCTTTCCGGACCGTTCCAGCAGAGTGGACGGCCGAAAAGCATGTAGCGGGCGCAGCAACGAAGCCCCTCCCCCTTGTGGGGAGCTACGGCATGCACATATCTCTTGTTGTCCAGCCCTTCGCGGACTTACTCCGGAGTGGCGGCATCTGCATTTCCAGCTGTGGCGAGGCTTGCGGATGGGTCCTTGGGATCAAACCCGTATGCGCTAACATTGGCATTAGCGGTCACCCGCCCCTCATCCGCCTGCCGGCACCTTCTCCCCGCAGGCGGGGAGAAGGGACAAGCGGCGCCAACTGAACCCCGCATTCACTGTCCGCCCGAGGGAGCGAGCGGGGCGCGGCATATCCCTTCTCCCCGCCTGCGGGGAGAAGGTGGCGGCAGCCGGTTGAGGGGCAAGCCCGACCGAGCGGGGTTGAGCCGGTTGGGTTCCCGAGGGATCTCTTTCATGAGCAGTATCCGCCGCACCGGCGCGCAAGAGATATGTGCATGCCGTAGTTGTGGGGAGGGGTTGGGGAGGGCTGTCTTAGACCCAAGCGGCAGTCAGAACTTCGGAGGCTTGCGGCCGGCCATGCGGCAGGCGGCGATGATCGTGTTCGCCATCAGCATGGCGATCGTCATCGGCCCAACGCCCCCCGGTACCGGCGTGATCACGCCTGCGACCTTCGCACACTCGTCGAAGGCGACATCGCCGACGAGCTTCGTCCTGCCCTCGCCGCGTTCGGGCGCCGGGACGCGGTTGATGCCGACGTCGACCACCATGGCACCGGGCTTGACCCAGTCCGCCTTGACCATCTCGGGGCGCCCGACCGCGGCTACCAGGATGTCCGCGTTGCGGCAAACGGCCGCCAGATCCTTGGTGCGCGAATGCGCCGTCGTGACCGTCGCATTGGCCGCGAGAAGCAGGGCGGACATCGGCTTGCCGAAGAGGTTGGAGCGGCCGATGACGACGGCATTGAGCCCGGAAAGATCATCGCCGTAAGTCCGGCGCACGAAGACCATCGCGCCGGCCGGCGTGCAGGAGACGAGCCCGCCTTCGAGGTCGCCGGTCGCGAGCTTGCCGGCATTGACGACATGCAGTCCGTCGACGTCCTTTTCCGGAAGGATCGACTGGATGATCGGTTCCGAGCGGAGGTGTTTCGGCAAAGGCAGCTGCACGAGAATGCCGTGGATTGACGGATCCGCATTGAGCTCGGCGACCAGCGCCGCGAGCTCCTCCTGCGAGGTCTCCTCGGGCAGCGTGTGCTGGACCGACAGGAAGCCGCATTCCTTCGCCATCCTGCTCTTCGCCGACACGTAAGTGTGGCTTGCGGGATCGTCCCCGACGATGACGACCGCGAGACCCGCGCGCACGCCCGTTTCGCTTTCCAGTGCGCTCGTGGCGGATTTCACGGTTTCGATGACCGAAGCAGCAACGTTCTTGCCATCAATCACAGTCGTCACGGCGTATCTCCCGATTAGTCCCGAACGCGGCACACTCTAGATCAAGCCGCATCCGGCGATTGCCTGCATGCGCCCTATGCTGTTCCAAACGCATAATTGCAAGTGCGCCGCGCGCATGGAAGCGCCATCCGCCTCCGACGCGGCAATTTCGTTGCACCGATGAGAGATCGCCTTGCTCCCTGGGGCGCATCGACGATTCCGGCTTTTGCATTGCCGAGACCGGGCGTAAAATCCTCATTCGAAAGGCTGTTTTGGATTCAACCTCTGTTTAGGAAGATTTGCTGTACTCATTGCATCGAATCGGCGCGGGCTTTGACGATGACGTCGGACGGCCAGGACAGTTTCATCCATTTTCAGACGAAGCTGGAAGATGCGTCGGATATCGAGCTCGTCGTCATCGTGCCGACGTTCCGGCGTCCGGATCATCTCGTCAAGACGCTGAGGACCATCGTGTCGCAGCGGCCCGATGTCCCCCTCGCGACCATTGTCGTCGAAAACGACGCGGACGGGCTGGCCGGCGCGCAGGCGGCCAAAGACTTCTTCAGCGGCCATTCCTTCGATTCCTCCGTCGTCGTCGCACGCCGCCACGGATATGCCCATGCCTGCAATGCCGGATTGACAGCCGCTCTCGAACTCTTTCCGAGAATCGGCCTCGTCGCCGTCATCTATGATGACGAGATAGCCGCTCCCGAATGGCTCGATTGTCTGATGGCGGTGCAGGAAGCCCATGACGCGGACATCGTCGGCGGTCCGCAGCTTCCCGTCTTGGGGCATCCTCAGGAACAGAAGTGGAAGCGCCACCCCGTCTTCGCACCTCCCTACCATGGGAGCGGGCCCGTACCCGTCCTTTACTCCGCAGGCAACGTCCTGATCACGCGACGGGTGCTCGACGGCATGCCGCGGCCGTTCCTGGATCCGGTGCTCAATATCGTCGGCATAGGCGACGCGGATTTCTTCGACCGGTGCAGGGCGAAAGGCTTCTCCTTCGCCTGGGCTGCGGATGCCTGGGTCGCGGAATCGGTTCCGGCTCATCACACGACGGCTTCGTGGACACGTGCCCGCAGCCTCGAGAAAGGTGCGATTTCGACGCTGATGGAGCACCAGCGCGACGCGACCTTCTCCGGACGACTGAAAACCCTCTGCAAGTCTCTATGGCTGCTGGCCTCATCGCTGCCGGTCGGAATCCGGCTCTGGACGGAGACCGGCCTTGCCGCGGCCAGCCTCCATCCTCTCCACGTCGCGATCGGCCGGCTGACCGCCAGGATAGACGCGGACGATACGCGGGACGGCAATCGCGACAGGGACTGACGCTGTCGCCGGCAAGACGCGCTGCACTGTTTCGTCAGTGCGTGCTCGTCGCCTGCGCCGCGCTCTCCGGTAGCCGGTCAGAGGCCCCCTGGCCGTTCCTGTCGAGGATCGGCACAGGCTTCTGATAAGGGCGGTTCTGGCTGTTGGCGACGCGTTCCACGTCCTCTTTGGTCAGATACTCGAGCTGCTCGACCAGAACTTCGGAAATGACCTCGCTTCCGAGCTTTCTGTTGAGGCCATCCTTGACCGCAACCTTGAAGGCAGCCAGATCGAACGTAGCGGTATCGGCGACATCGATGAACCTCGAGCCCACGAGCATGTCGTAGAGCTCGTCAGTGACGAGCTGGCGCAGAGGCGCGTGCAGCTTGGCGATACCTTCCCGCGATGCCGAGAAGGAGAGCTTCGCAAGGAAATAGCCCTGCACCGCGCCGTCCTTTATGGACGGGATCGTTATCATCTCACCGGGGACATATTCCTGCGACGCGCGCCGGTCCGCCTCCGCATCCGAAACCACCGGCGCCGAGGCATGCTGCATCGAAAAATAAACCGACCCGAGCGTGACGGCGCAGACCCAGACTCCGGTGAGGACGAGCTTCAACATCAGAAATCGCTGTAGCGGAATTGCGCTTCGGTATAGATGCCGTCCGCATCCGCATCCTGGGCGGCGGTCTTGAGGAGATCGACGACGGAGCGGACCGCTTCCAGGTGCGCCGCCACCTTCTGCGCGTTGACCTGCAGCTTGCTCCTGAGATGGCGCGTCTGCGCCGCGAAGGCCGGCGAGATCTCACCGGGCCCGGCGTCGCGATGAAGCATGGTCAACTCGTAGAGGCACCGGCTCTTGTGGGCATTCGACGTCTTGAGGTCGAATTCGGGGTCCGCACCGATACGGCTGTTCTCGTTGTCGATGATCATCTCCAGTCGGCCGAGAACGTTTTGGATCCGCAGGTCGTTGGATGCCACAGCTTCCATAATCAACTCCCATATGCACTATCGCAGGGCGCGGGCGGAACGATGCCCAGGCATTCTTTCGCCCGCTTGTTTCGATTGGTATGAATGTACTTCGCCAAGCCGCTTCGCGGTCAGAGCGACATGCATCAGGCCTGCTTCTTCTTTTCGTCGTTGGGCAGGAAGGACGAGAGCGCCTTGCGCTCATATTCCTGGACCATGCCGGCGGCGAGGTTCCGGCTGTCGCCGTCGAGCGAGGCGTTCACCCGGTCGGTCGCATCGTCGCCTACCATCTGATCGGCGATGCCGATCCCGCCGCCCTTGGCGAGCACGTCGCCGATCTGCTCGGCCATCATGCTCTTCCAGATGTCGCCGGAGGTGCCCTTGCCGAAGACGTTCTCGCTTTCGCTCGGAAGCATGGATTTCACGAAATTCTGCAGGACCATCGCCTCGAATTTCCGATAGGTCTCCGGGATCTTCTTCGCTTCGGCCCGATTGCTGATGTCTCCAAGTCCGCTCGATCCCTCGGAGGAATTGAGCACCGAAGAAACGTGCGCCGCGAAGCCATCGCCGTTTTCCGCGAGGCTCGTCGCCTGAAAAGCGGCGCGATTGGCCTTGAGCCGCGCCTGGGCCTCCTGGACCTCAGCCGGATCGGCCGCGCGGACGACGTCCATCACCAGATCGCTGGGCGGAGAAATAGCCATATCAGATCCTCTCAAAGCCGAAGCCGGCATCTCGTTTGCCGGGCAAGGCGATGTTCGTGAAGCGGAAAGCCACCCTTGCCGGCTCCCCGGTTGAGGTACTATCGCCCGTCAACCTTACCGGAAGCTGGCGCGCCGCCCGAGACGTGCTGGTCGATCAGGTCGAGGATCGAATTGTCGGCGGCCTCGCGATCCTCCGACAGCCGGGCGTCCTTCATGTGTTCCTCGAGCCGGTCGCCCTTGGCGCGTTCCTTCATCATACGGGCTTCATGCACCTGCTGGATTCCGAGCAGCATCTGGTCCTTCTGCACGAGTCGCCCGAGTTGGGAGGCATAGTGACCTGAAAACACACGATGCATCGGATGGGCCGACCCCATGGCGTCGACCACGACGTCGATCGTTCCGGCAAGTTCGGTCCGTTGGCGGGCGGTCTCGGCCACTTCGCTTTCGGCCATCCGCTCCAGGTGCCGCTGGACGGCGACCAGGCGTTTCAGCTTTTCCGACCGCGCCTTCATCGAGCTAGCCGCCCTGCATGACGGGCGCGAAGCCGTCGGCGAAGAGACGCAGCATCGCGGCGATGCCGAGATAGAGAAGGAACAGGCCGCCCATGATGAGGTAGGGCTGGGAAATGAAGTAGACCGGTATCTGCGGCGCCAGCTTGTTGACCATGCCGATCGCGACGTTGAACAGCAGGCCGTAGATCACGAAGGGGCTGGCGAGCCGGAGCATGATCATGAAGGTCTGACCGAGCGAATTGGTGAGCGTGATCAGCGTGCCCTGCGGGTCGAAGCCGGCGCCGATCGGCATCACCCGGTAGGACTGCGCGATCGCCTCGAAAATCACGTGGTGGAAATCCAGCATGAAGAGAATCATCAGCCCGGCAAAACCGATCATGCTGGTGAGCTGGTTTTCCGCCGTATCCTCCAGCACGTCCGCCGCCGGCGGCGAGCCGAACCCCATCAGCATGGTGATGGCGGTGCCGGCGAACTGCAGCCCGAGCACGTAGTAGCGCGCGACGAGCCCGATCACGGCGCCAATGGCGGTCTCGGTCGCGACGAGGTAGAGATAATCGTGACCCTTGCCCGTCACCTGCGGATAGATGTCCGTCCACATGATCGGCAGGATGGCCATGGAGAGCGCCACCGCGATGAACAGCCGTATCTGCATGGGGACGCGCGCGGTCGAGAATCCCGGCATGATCATGACGCAGCCCCCGATCCGGCAGAAGGCCGCAAACAGCGCCAGAACCATGCCCTCGGGGTCGGTGATCATGAAATCGAGCCGATGATCTTGATCTCGAGTCCCTTTGCGAGCTCGACATGCGAGAGCACGGGCAATGTGGCGAAGAGGCGTTCGATGATCATGCGCACATAAGACCGGGATTCGGGCGAACTTACCAGTACGAAGGGCATGCCGCGGTCGAGATGTTCACGGATTACCTTCGTCGCCTGCTCGCTGAATTCCTCGAGATGGCGCGGATCGATATCGAACTCGACGATCTCACCCTTGGCGTCGCGCTTGAGCGCCTGGTGGAAGACCATGTCCCATTTGTTCCCAAGCCTCAGCACGCGCAGCACGCCATTGTCGGCGAGATCCCCGCAGAGCTGCTGCGACATCCGCACCCGCACATGTTCGACGATCTGCTCGGTCTTGCGCACATGCGGGGCGAGCTCCGCCACGGCTTCGAGGATCAGATGCAGATTGCGGATCGAGACGCGTTCGGCGAGCAGCAGTTTCAACACCGCCTGCAGGCCGGAATAGGACATGTGCGAGGTACAGATCTCGTCCGCGAGCTTGCGGTATTCCGGGTCGAGCCGTTCGATCAGGACCTTCACGTCCTTGTAGGAGAGGAGCTGCGGAAGGTTGTTGCGGATCACTTCGCTCAGATGCGTCAGCACCACCGATACGTTGTCGATCGGGTGGAAGCCTTCGCGCTTCAGGTCTTCCGTGAACGTCTCGAGGATCGACACCGCCGGCATGCCGAAAGCCGGTTCCCGGATGTCGTCGCCAGGCACGCTCGGCCGCCGCCCGCCGCCGGTAACCACCAGCACTTCGCCCACGCGGACCGTGTTGGAGGCGATCGTGGTGCCGTGGATGCGGACATGATAGGCCTTGTCGGGGATGGTGATGTCGTCGGAGACCTTGATCTCCGGAACGACGAGGCCGTATTGGAGGGCGAACTTCCGGCGCATCTTGCCGACGCGGAAGGCAAGCTCCTGATGGGCGCCCAGCAGCCTGGTGGAGACCTGCTTGCCGAGCAGCAGCTCGATCTCCGCGGTCTTCAGCACCGATTTGACCGAATCCTTGTCGCTTTCCTTGCTCTGCTGCGCCTTCGCCGCCTCCTCGTCCCGCTTTGCCGCCTTCTCGGCCTCGATCTGCTTCGGAATGAACCAGGCGAGGAAAGCCATGCCGCCGCCAAGCGCCGCAAAGGGGAGGAAAGGCAGGCCGGGCGTGACGGAGAGCAGGACGATCAGGCCGGAGGCAACCATCAGCGCCCGGGGGTAACCGCTGAGCTGGCCGACGACGGCCTGGTCTGTGGAACCGGCGGTGCCGCCGCGCGAGACGAGCAGGCCGGCGGCGAGCGAGACGATCAGCGCCGGGATCTGTGAGACGAGGCCGTCGCCGACGGAAAGCTTGACGAACACATCGGCCGCCTCGCCGATCTCCATGTCGTGGCGCAGGTAACCGATGATGATGCCGCCGAAGACGTTGATGGCGGTGATGATCAGGCCGGCGATCGCATCGCCGCGCACGAATTTGGACGCACCGTCCATCGCGCCGAAGAAGGAGCTCTCCTCCTCCAGTTCACGGCGGCGGCGCTGCGCTTCCTTCTCGTCGATCAGGCCGGCCGAGAGGTCGGCATCGATCGACATCTGCTTGCCGGGGATCGCATCGAGGGTGAAGCGGGCGCCGACTTCGGCGATACGCGTGGCACCCTTGGTGATGACGATGAAGTTCACCGTGATCAGGATGAGGAAGACGATGAGACCGATCACGAAATCCCCGGACATGACGAGGCTGGCGAAACCGGAGATGACCCCGCCTGCGGCGCCATGGCCCTCATGCCCATGGGAAAGGATGACGCGCGTGGTGGCGATGTTCAGCGCCAGACGGATCATGGTCGAGATCAGCAGAATCGTCGGGAAGGACGAGAAATCGAGCGGCCGCTGGATCCAGAGCGCGACCATCAGGATCAGCACCGAGAACGAAATGGAGAAGGCGAGCCCGAGATCGATCAGGAAGGGGGGAATGGGCAGGAACAGGATCGACAGGATCATCACGATCCCGAGCGCAAAGCCGACGTCCCGGCTCTTGGGTGCAAGTTTCGGGATGGTCAGCGTCGCCTGTTGTGCCATGTCTCTTCCGTCTCTTCATGAGAGGCGGGCAGCGATCATAAGATCCTGCCCAAGGGTATGGCAGAGTCCTAGAGGGCCAAGCTTGCGCGAAGGTGGTATGGGGTAGGCGGGTTGTCGCCGATCTCTAAAACCCGCTTTGTATCCGCGAGAACACGATATCGGTGAAGATCGAGATCTGTGCGCCGACGAAGGGCGCGGAAATGGCGGCGGTGATCATCACCGCGAGAATCTTCGGCACGAATGTCAGCGTCATCTCCTGGACCTGGGTCAGGGCCTGGATGAAGGCGATGCCGACGCCGACCACCATCGCGGCGAGAACGGCAGGGCCCGAGGCCACGATCACTGTCCAGATCGCCGCCTGTACGATGTCGAGGGCATCTGCCTCATTCATGGGAACTCACTTCATTATGACGCCCGGACCGATGACGAGCTCCTTGCCCGTATCGAGCACCGCGATGATTCCATCGGAGTATAGTTTCACCTCCTTGACGACGCCAGTGGTCTTGCCGTCGGCGCTGGTGACCGTCCTGCCGATCACCGCGTCCGCCTCGCTGAGCGCGGTGCGCTGCAGCAGGCTCTCGAGGTTCTTGTTGGTCTTGATCGTCTGCTCCACCTGCGAGAAGGTCGCAAGCTGCGCGATCTGCTGCGTCGCGTCCATCGGCTGCGTCGGATCCTGGTTCTTCATCTGCGCCACGAGCAGCTTGAGGAAGCTCTCGTAGTTGAGCGTCGCCGCGCTGGCGTCGCCCGCCGAGTCCGTGGCGGAAACCGTGGGCGTGTAGCTGTTGGACGTGTTGTTGACGCCGCTTACCGCCATGGCGCGATCTCCTTGCGTATCTGTTCCACCGTCGCAGGCGTCAGTTCCTGCGCGTTGAGTATCTGGTCCTCGATCGGATAAAGCCCCCGGATCGCCTTCAGCGCCTCGAAGGCCCGGCCCTGCGTGACCAGCCCGTCGATGCGCTTGAGTTCGGCCAGCACCTCGTCGTGCTTGAAGCAGTTGAGCAGCATCACGATCGACTTGCGGAACATCGCGGTCGACTGGTCCGCGCCTTCCGGATTGATCAGGATCATCTGGGCGATGAAATAGAGCTGCCGCAGCGGTGTCGTCGCATCTTCGGGCTGCAGGACGTGGTTTTCCAGGAGGAAGGTCACGTCGTTCAGGAATTCGATCGCGACCTTGCGGTCGACGCGCAGCACTGCGCCGTTTACAAAGATCCTTTCGCCCGATTTCAGCGAAATACGCAGTGTGCTCTTCATTTCAGTCCATCCCTGATGATGGTGGTTATGTCGATTATGCCCTGGAAGTTGGAAGACTCGCGTTTGCGGATCTTCTCCGTCTCGTTCAGAATCCAGATTCCGATCGAGATGAGGTTGGCGCGCAGCTCTTCGTTGAGCTGGTTGTCCGGCGCGCGCAGATCTTCGATGAACCGGATCCAGAGACGCCGGGTGAAGTAGACCGCTTCGATCGCTTCCCGGGTGTATCCGTCCTTTTCCTTCGCCGCCTGCAAGAGCGCGATGGAACGATCGAGAACCTGCTTCTCCCGATCCTTGGAAACGGCTACGCCTTCCTCCATGATCTCGGCGTATGCAAACTGATACATTCAGACATCCCTCATGCTTGTCCGCATCCTCTAGTCATTAGAGGAAGTCTATCAAACTCAACCGCTGGATCCGCGCCGTCAGTGTGTAGGAGGTCTCTACCTGCGTCAGCAGCGTGTTCATCCGTGTCGAAGCCTCGTAGGTGTCGACGCCTTCGAGATCGGTAATATGTGTGTTGATCAGCTTGATCTGGGCTTGAAGGGAGGTATTCGCCTTTTTCACGCGCGCTTCGGAAATACCGAGAGTGCTGCGCTCCGCCGTGATCTGCGTATTGGCCTGCTCGACATAGCCGAGCGCGGCCTCGCCGATATAGGCACGGACTTCGGAGCTGACATTTTCGTCCATCAGTTCCAGCGCGATCACGCTGGCGAGAGCGAATTTCCGGAAGCCTTCCGTCGTTGCGTTGGTGGAGCTCTGCACCACTTCCGTCGTGCTGATGCGGCTCGTCATGTTCTGGCTCGAGGCCTTGGACCAATCCGCGGCCCACTCTGTATCGTAAAGCGGCTCGAGCGTATTGGTGATGAAGTCTTCCATTTGCGCCTTCGTGAAATCGCTCATGGAGGTAATGCCGTTCGCCGACATGTAGGTGGCGAGCGCGGTGTCGAAGGTCGACTTCGCCGCAGCGTTATAGTCCTCGAGGGGTCTCACATCGGTGTTGATGCCGGCGAAGAGAAATTCGCCGTTGAAGGACAGGTTCGCCGCCGACGAAAAGGCCGACATGGCGCTCTGTATTTCGGTCTTCTGGATCGCGAGCTGATCGGCGGCATCATTGCCCTTGAAGGTGACGAGGGTGTTGCGCACCTGCTGCGCCGCCTCGGCCATCGCGGAGAGAGCGGATTGCGAGGCGGCAAGCCGCTGGGTGACGACGGAATTGGTATCGACGAGCGTACCGAGCCGCGCGAGCTCGCGCTGCAGGCTCACGGACCGCGCCGCCGAGGAACCGAGCGCCAGCCCGACATCGGCGTGGCGGCCGGTCGTCACCTCCGTCTGCAGCTTCAGAAGTTCAGCCTGCCCCTGCTGGATGGTCAGCCGCATGGCGTTCTGAACGGCCAGGTTCGAAACGAAGGACGTCTTCATGATTACCTCACGGCTTCGAGAAGCGACGCCATCATGGCGTCGACGGTGCTGATCAACTTGGCCGAGGCCTTGTAGGACTGCTCCAGGTCGAGAAGCATCGACAGTTCCTCGTCGATGCTCACCCCGGTCACGCTGCCGAGCGCCTCCTGCGTGCGGGCCAGCAGCGCCGCCTTGTTGTCATCGGCCGTGGAGGCGCCGCTGCGTATCTGCTCGAACCAGCCGATGGAAGACGCGGCGAATTCCATGATCGAGCTCGTGGCGTCGAGCCCGGTCGCGCCGTCGAACGCCATGTCGCCGTCCATCGCGGTGACGAAACCGTCGAGCAGGACCGTATAACCGGCATTGCCGTCCGGGTTCGAAACGACGCCGTTGAAGCCGCCGTCGCGCAGGAGGAAGGGATTGGCCTTCGCCGCGGGATTGACCGAAAGGCTCGCGGCGAGCCCCGGCTGGACGGCGCCGGCGGCCGGTACGGTTCCGCCCGACCAGGTGAAGAGTCCCGGCAAGCCGCCTTCCTTGAACAGGGTGACGAGGCCGCGCGCCATCTCGTCGAGCTGCGACTGGAACGTCGGAGCGATGTCGTCGCGCAGCTGAAGCAGGCCCGCGAGCTTGCCCTGGGCACTGGTGTCGGCGCCGCTGCCGGCAGCGAGCGGCACGCCGTCGATGAATATGCCGTTGCCGGTGACGGTAGCATCGTAAGCGCTCTTCGGCGCAAACGTGACCTCTCTCGGAAGCGTCTCGAACAGGACGGTGCCGCCCGACGTATAGATGACGGTATCGTTGTTCGCCCGCGTGACGGTGGAGATACCGACAAGCTCCGATACCTGCTTCAGGATCTTGTCGCGATCGTCGAGCGCAGCGGTCGCGTCCGTTCCGGCAGCCGTCGCCTGCTTGACGGCATTGTTCGCCGTCTCGAACTGCGCGAGAAGGCGGTTCAGATTGGCGACCTCCTCGGCGATTTTCTTGTCCGAGTCGAGACGAAGGTCCTGAACGGCGGCCGACGTCTTGCTGATCGAGTTGGCAAGATCCGATGCATCCGACACCACGGTGGCGGCGATCGTCGCATTGCCGGGCGTCGACGCGAAAGTCTGCAGGCTGTTGCGGAAGGCCGAGAGATAGGTGGAGGGCGACGACTCGTAGTCATTGCCGCCGAGCGCCGATTTCATGATCTCAAGCCCGGACAGAAGGCTGCTCTGCGCGGAGGACTGCGAGATGCCGATCAGGTTCTGCTTGAGGAGCGCCTCGTTCTGCGCCCGATAGATCGATACGATCTGGGCGCCGCCCGGGGTGGTCCCGAGCATCGCCATGCGGCGCGAGTAGTCCGCATTGCCGGAATTGGCGATGTTCTTCGAGACCGTGGCGGTTTGTTGCGCCGTGGTGCTGAACGCGGATTGCGCGATGGCGATTGCAGAAGACAGCGACATGCCGGGACCGTTTTCTCAGAGCACTCCCGGGAAGAGCCCGTAATGGGCCTTACGTCCGGAAGTGCGTAGTTTCGAAGTTGGAATTACCGCTTCAGATTGACGAGAACTTCGAGCAGTTCCGAACCGGTCTGGAAGACCTTGGAGTTTGCCGTGTAGTTGCGCTGCGACTCGATCATCGCCGTCAGTTCCTCGGCGATATCGACATTCGAGCTTTCGAGCGCGCCGGAGAGGATTTCGCCGAAATCGCCCGAGCCGGCGAAACCGGTGATGATGACGCCGGAGTCGACGCCCTGCGAATAGACGTTACCCGATTCCGGCCTCAGCTTGTCCGGGCTCTGGACATTGGCGAGGGCGATGCGATAGCGCGGATCGAGCTTGCCGTTCTCGTATTTGACATAGACGATGCCGTCGGAGTCGATCTGGTAACCGGCAACCTTGCTCGGCGCGTTGCCGTCGATGCTGCCCCCGTCGGCGTTGAAGGCGTAGCCGAGCTGGGTGGTCTTGGAGAAGTCGATCGTGATTGAACCGACGACGGCGCCAGTCGCCGGAGGGGGGACGATCAGTGCCCCGTTGGCAACGACGGTGGCCGGTGATGTCGTCAGTTCTCCTGCTGCATTAAAGGCCAACGTCACCGGCGGCACCGTTAGCGCATCCCCGCTTGCGCGGTCGACGATCTCAAGCGTCCAGGCATTTGCACCGGTCTTCTCGTAGTTGAAATCCAGAATGCGGGTATTGCCCTGGCTGTCATAGACGACGAGCGAAGTGGTGGAAACATCGCCCACGGGAGCGCCCGAGGGCAGGTTCGCGCCCATCGAGCCCTTGGTCGACCCCGCAGCAATGAGGCCGTCCGAAGCGAGGTTGACCCGGGTCAGGCCGTCGAATCCGTTGACGACGACCGTCGGGTCGACGCCGGCCTCGTATTCGTAGCCCATCAGAGTGAAGCCGGAGGCATTGACCAGATTGCCTTCGCTGTCCGGAACGAAGGAGCCGGCGCGGGTCAGATATTCCTGGCCGTTGGCGCCTTCGACGATGAAGAAGCCGCCCCCGTCGATCGCCAGATCGCTGGCCGAGGTGGTGAAGGTCGTCGCGCCCTGCTGCGAGATGCTGTAGCGCACCTCCGTCTGTACGCCGCCGGAATTATAGGATCCGTTACCCGACGGCAGGATCATCGATGAGAATTCCGTCGACGCGCGCTTGTAGCCCGTGGTGTTGGCGTTCGCGATGTTCTCGGCGACTGTGCTGAGCCGGTTGGACTGGGCGTTCATGCCGGACACGCCCGTTCTCATGGTACCGTAGAGACTCATATCGGATCCTCATTTCCTTGTTGCGGCGACACTAGAGACCGGGCCTTGCGTGAACCTGTCTTGAGCTGTCCTCGCCCTGTCGCTCGACGCTCAATTCCAGTCGATGCAGTAGCCAAGGAAACGCTTGGAATCGATCGGGTCGAAACCGAGCTTCTTGCGCAGTTTCTTGCGCAGCTTGCTGATGTGGCTTTCGACGACATTCTCTTCGACGTCTTCGTCGAAGATGCCGTAGATCGCGTTGAATATCTGCGACTTGGACACCCGGCGCCCGCGGTTGGCGACGAGATATTCGAGGATACGACGTTCGCGACGGGGAAGCGCGAAGACTTCGCCGTTGATCTCCGGATCGCGCCCGTCGGCAAAAACGCGGATGGGACCGATATCCGTGAAGTTGGCGATGGCCGTCAAACGCCGGCGGATCGCTGCGACGCGTGCGAGGATTTCCCTCGGATGCACCGGCTTGCGGACCACGTCGTCGACACCGCAGTCGAAGAGCGCAAGCGTGTTTTCCAGTGACGGCGTGTCGCTCATGGCGATGACCGGCGCACGGGAGCGATCCCGAATCGCGCGCGGCAGGGTCAAAGTGCTCTCCCCCTGCCCGATCAGGAAGGCTTCGACAGCGTCGATATCGGAATCGGCGGCGGAGCTTACCCACTCGCCGAACTCCCTCGGATCGAAGCCCGTCGAGGGAATGCCCTCGCGGCCGAACAGCGACGCATAGCCGTCCTTCACAAGAGCTCTATCATCAACCACCACGATCATTCGACCGCCTCCGAATCAGTATGGATGCCACATTGATACAGAGGTACGAATCCCGGGAATCAGGAACAACTAGAGGAAGTTAATGGGGGATTTTAATAGTTGATTAAGAATTGCGTGCCGATTTGGCCTATATCTAGTAGGTGATCGTTAACCTTACCACTAACATGATGTTGAAAAGTTAACGCGAGATGCTGAAATCGCTTGCGATCACAATCTGTCCGCATTGTCGCCACAATGAGGCAGCGGCTGCGGTAATGCAACCGCAAGTCGGTCATTGGCAAAACTGCTGCGCGTTCGGCGTCCACTTGCCATAGCCGGTCGCGACCAGGTTTGCGATGACGCGGCAGACGTATTTCTTCTGCGCCGGGTCGTTGTTGGGGCCGGCGTGATAGCGAGCGACCGCCATCGTCCAACTCTCGTGCCGGGCGCGCAGATCGGACAGGAAGCGGGCGGCATATTCGACATTCCTGCGCGGGTCGAGCATCTCCTCGGGAGAGCTGAAATGTTCGCCGTGAAAGTGGTAGTTGATCTGCATGCAGCCGAGATCGATGAGTTTGGCGCCCTCGGCACGCGCCGCGCCGAAACGCGTGAGGACATCCTGCACGCTTTGCCCGAAATAGGCCTTGCCTTCGATGTTCATCGCATAGGGCTGCAGGGATCCCTTTCGACCCGTCTCGGTCAATCCGACGGAATAGAGAATCCCGGTCGGGACGCCGTATTTGGAGGCGGCGGATGCGATCTCGCGTTCGCAGACGCCTGCGCTCGCAAGGGCGCTACATGTAGACGTGGCCAGCGCGAGAACGCTCAGCACCGTCAGGCACATCGTCCGTAGCATCATTGCCCGCCCACCTTTCCGTCGCCGCCCGGCCGCCATCCCGCGGCTGACGCCCCTGGCCGTCATCGCCTGCCCGCTCGCGGCCCTCGTAACCGAGCTGTGCCTGAGCCTGGGACTGTCCGCCGCCGCCACTTGCGGAATCTCCGCCGCCGTTGAAGACGATGTTCACCTGGTCGACCGCAAATCCTTGCGCCCGCAGGGCCTTCACCATTTCGCTCTGATCGTCGCGCAACTGGCGGAAGGCCTCACCGGTTTCGACCTTCAGATCGACCTGCAGCTCGTCGTCCTTCAGCCTCAGCGTCGCCGTCACCATGCCGAGGTCGACCGGGTGCATCTGGATCTTCAGCGTATTGAGCGTCTTGCCGGCCTGGCTCCAGGCTTCGGGCTTCGTCGTCGCGGCGCTCGACTGCAATGCCTCGGCCCATCCGCTATCGCCGGCGATCGCTGTCGTCACCGACGTGGCGTTCTCGTTGACCGCAAGGCCGAGATAGCGGCGCGCCTCCAGGACGGTTACGGTCTCCACTCCGGGTTTGACCGACGATCGGCTGTTCTCCACGACGGCCCGCTCGCCATCCCGGGAAATGTTCATGGAAACGGCCTGCCCCTTGCCGTCGGCACGGGCGAAGCGGAAAAGCCGATCCGGCTCGCTGCCGCCGGTCCCCTCCCCGGTCTGCGGATGCTCGCCGTCCGGCACGTCCGGAGATATGCCGCCTACAGCCTTTGCCGGACCGTCGGAGCCGTCTCGAACCGCCGAGGCGGGCTTTGCCCTGCCTTCCGGCTGCGAAGCCGCAGCCACCGCCGGTGCGGCGCCTGTAAGCATCGACAGGAGATCGGAGACGGTTCCGCTGGCAGGGTCGCCGTTCTCTCCGCCTTCCCTCGCCGTCACGCCCGACGCTTCATCTACGGAGTCGCGCGAGGTCTGCACCGTCTCGCGCGAGCGGACCACCGCCCGCTCCGCCGGCTGGGCGATTTCCTCTCCGCCATCCTCGCGGCCCTGCGACAGATGGCGCGTCCCGGCGGGGTGGCTGTGCTGCAATCGTTTCGCCGCCTGGTCCCGTGTGATGATCGCGCGCTCGTAGGCGGGTCGAGCGTCGGGCGAGGCAGCATCCGCCGTGGATGCCGGAACGTCCGCGCCAAAGCCGTCGGCCTTCGGCACCGCCGAGGCGTTACCGCCGTTCGCGACGGAGTCCCGTCGCGCGTCATCCGCAGATGTCTGGCCGCCTTGCCCCTGCGTCCTGCGGCGGCCTGCATCGGCGATCGCCTCGCCGAACGCTCCGGACTCCGCCTCCGGCTGACCCCGAACACTCAGCGACTGTGCCGGCCTGCTGGCGGCGGATGTGCGCAAATTCTCGTCAAGAGGCCTCATTGTCCTTCCCCCTTCAGCAGCGCATCGATCTCGTCGATCTTCGAACGACCGCTGGCAAGAAAGCCGTCGAGAGCCGGATCGTCTGAAGCGGCGACATCGGCTTCGGCCGTCATCTCGGATGGCCTGCCGGGCGACGCCTCGACCGGCTGGCCGAATGGGCTCATGCCGCTTCCGCTTTCCTCCGCAGCCAACTCGCTTTGCTCCCCGGCCGGTCTTTCCGCTATAGGCGCGGGTGCTTGCGCCGGGCTTTCTCCCAATGGTGGCCGGACCACCGCATCGGCAACGGCCTTGGCCGCCTCGCGCAGAGCGCGGTCGCGCGGCGACAGCTTTTCGTCGGGGATCGCTTCGAGGGCTTCGGCGGCCGAAAAGACATCCGCGGACGGCACGGCCGCCAGCCCCTCGTAGAAGCTCGCAAGCACCTGCGATCGGGAACTGTCATCCCCTGCCAGTTCCTCGGCGCGCCTGGACGCCAGCCGCGCCAGGGCCTGGTTGCCGGCAATCGCGGCGCGGCGCGCCACCCTGAGATAGACCTCGCGCTGGCGGGCGCTATCCATGAAGGAGAGTATCTCCGAGACGCGCCCATCGGCCGCCTCGTCGAAATGGGCGACCGCCAGCTCGACGAAGACATCGGCAAACTGGCTCGCATAGGGTGACGTCAGGTAGCGCCGCGCGTAGTTCAGCGCATAGCGAAAGCCCTTTTCGGGAAGGCCGGCCTGCGCCGCCAGCGAGACCGAACGGCGAAGGGCAGCCTCCTCGATTATGGTGCCCGGTGCCGTCAGGCGCGCCCAATCGTAATGTTTCATCGCCTCGATCGGATCCTGCTGCGACATGGCGTTGCCGAGGATCAGGAACAGATACGGGCCGATGCGTGAGTTCTTGTATTCCGGAGCAGCCTTGGTGAGATTCTCGACGATCAGAGGGCCCTTGCCGTTCAGATATTGCCTGAGCGCATCGGTTACCCGGGAATCGAAATTGCCCTCGATGTCGCGATCGGCCAGAAGGTCGAGCGTCGCCGGATTGCCGCCGCTCATGACATAGACGAGAGCCGCATCGACGTTGCGCGGATCGCGAAACGCCGAATGGTCGGCGGCTCTCAGCCGCTCGTCGATCGCGCCGAGCATGAAGCGCTGCATCTCGATCGCCGAATGGTCGCCGAGCACCACCGAATCCTGCACATATTGCAGCGACCTTATCATCTTGTAAGGCGTGAGCTCTTCCGTCCCGTTCGCGCGGGCGATGCCGAGAGCGAGGGGAGCGGCAAGGGCCGATGCCGCAAGAATCGTGCAGAGCCGCTTCAGCATTTCTCAGCCCTGGCCCGACTGCAGCAGGATTTCGATGCGCCGGTTCGCAGGCGCGTAGGCATCGTTCGGCACCTGGAGCCGGCGGTCGGCGAAACCGCTGATCTGCTTCACGCGCTCTTCCTCCAGGCCGCCGCGCACGAGCATGTAATAGGCGCTCTGGGCGCGTGCCGCCGAAAGGCGCCAATTGTCGTAGGTGCCATCCTTGAACGGCCGCCCGTCGGTATGACCGCGAACCGCCACTGCGCCCGGGCGCTCGGCAAGCAGCCTGCCGATCTTCTCCATCGCGAGCACCAGCTCCTTTTGCGGCACGGCGGATCCGACCGCGAACATCGGCGCATCCGTCTGCTCGCTGATCGTCACCAGCAGGCCGCCCTCGGCCGGGGTTACCGCCAGGCCTTCGAGAAGCCGCCCGGCCCCGCCGCCGAGTTCCTTTTCGATTTCGGCCTTCAGGGCTTCGGCTTCCTTCTGCGGATTTTCAGCCGGCGCTTGATTCTCGGGTGCATCCGCGGCCTTTGCGCCCTCTGCCTTATCCGGCACGCCAGGCCCGGAAGCCGCTTCGCGGGCGCTGTTTGCCGCTGACGCCACGTCGCTTTCGGCCGTGTTGCCTGCGTCCTTCACCTCGACCTGCTTGGTCCAGAAGTCCGGGTCGAAGGGATCGCGATAGGCTTCGCCGCCGGCGGCGCCGGTTGAAGGGCCGGACTGGGCCGCGCCGCCGTCGCCCTTGACGCTGATATTCGCCTCGTGACCCACTTCGCGCGCGATTTCGGACAGGACCGAGTAGGGATTTTCGAAGAAGTCGGCGTCGGAATATTTGGTCTCTTCGCCCGAGGTCGCCGTCAGCTGATCGCCGGTCTTGGCCGAACCGCCCGACTTCGTCTGTTCGCCGTCAACCTTGGAGCGCTGCTGCGTCTGTTCGCCCTGCGCATCCTTGGCAGGATCCTTGAGGCCCTTCTCGGCCGGCTTCTGATCGGTCAATTGCACCGGATTGAAATAGGCGGCGATCGCCGCCTTGGTCTCCTCGTTTGCGGCGTTGATCAGCCACATGACGAGGAAGAAGGCCATCATCGCCGTCATGAAGTCGGCATAGGCGATCTTCCACCCGCCGCCGTGATGGCCGTCGTGGCTGTCTGCCGAACGCCGGACGATGATGATTTCGTTCTTGCCGTTGTGATTGCTCTCGTCGTTCATGCCAGAACCTTGCGAACAGTATCGGACCACGCAGCCATTCGCGTCACGAGTATCGCCTCGCCCATTTCGACGGTCAGGTCGACGTCACCGCTTTCGACGTGACGGAACGCGGCCGTTTCGGGCAAGAGGGCTTTCAATGCTTCGAAAAGCGCAAGCGGCCCCCGCACCGTAATCGCGATCCCTTCACCGGCAGCGAGGCCGTGCCGGACCATACCGGCCAGGTTCTCGACCGCGCGCTTGGCGAGCGCCTCGTCCATGACCGGAGCAAGGACGCGCGCCGCCTGGTCGCCGAGCGCGAGCGCCAGGCGATCCGCCATTTCGCCGAAACCTACGGCGATCCTGCCGGCTGCCTGTTCCTCGAGGCGCTGCTTCAGGGCCTCGGTCTCTTCCGCGTGGCGTGCCTTGAGATCGGCAATCTCTTTCTGATGCTCGAGGGCGAGTTCGGCACTGGCCTCGGCACGCCCCTGCGCAAAGGCTTCGCGGCGCTCGGCGTCGATGTCGATCTCGGGCACGGCCGGCCTCGCACCTGCACGGTTCTCCGAAAGGCCGGTGTCGAGATCCGGAAAATATCTCGGCGGCATCAGCGTGAGCTCGATCTTCGGCGGGCTGAAGTCCTTGAGATAGCGGGACAGCGACGCGCTCATCGGCACGCCTCCCGGCTCAGCCCGGCGAAGGCCGATATTGCCTGCCGCACCTGCAAGGGCTCGCTTACGGCCCGGAAATCCATAGAGCCCGACACGTCTTGACCGTCTCCTTCGGCCCGTTCGCCCGAATAGCGACGGACCAGCATTCTTGATTCTGCAGCGCTTCGCTGAAGGCGAAAGCGCGATGCAAGCGGCAGCCGGAATGGTTTCCGGCCGGCAATTTCGAATATGACTGCGAAGGAAGGCTATCCGGTCAAACTTGTGCGAAGGTGTTGGACCGCGCCAGGGCAACAGCGCGGTCCAACCTTTCTCCGACCGATGCCGATGACCGGCGGCACGGCGGAAGGCGATGCCCTTATTCCTGGAACAGGCGGAGGATGTTCTCGGAGGTGGTGTTGGCGATCGACAGCGACTGGATGCCGAGCTGCTGCTGCGTCTGCAGGGCCTTCAGCCGTGTCGATTCCTCGTTCATGTCGGCATCGACGAGACGCCCGACGCCTTTGTCGATCACATCCATCAGATTGGCGACGAAGCTTTCCTGCATCTCGATGCGGCTGGTGATCGCACCGAGCGTGGCGGCGGAGTCGGTCAGCTGACTGATGAGCTCGTCGACGACGCTGATCATGTCGCCCAGCTGCGCACCGGTCGTTGCGTTGTCGATCTCGATCTCGGTCGCGCCTGCCGGGGCGGCGCCTGCATCGATGAGATAGTAATTGCGGGCCGTGCCGGTCGGCGTGGACTGAAGCGCATCCGCATTCACCGCCTTGGTGAGCATGCCGCGCGCCGGATCGGTTACGTCGATCAGAACGGACTTGGCGGTGTCGTAATTGAGCGTCGACACCGTAACGCTGCCGTCGGCGCTGCGGTTGAAGGAGGCGACGATCGATTTGGTGCCCAGTGCTGCAGAAGCACCGTTATAGAGCCAGTTCTCGCCGGAGAAGGAGGCCGACTGCGCGGCCGAGTTCAACTGGCTCTTGAGCTCGGCCACTTCCTTGTTGATCTTATCCTTGTCGACGCCCGGCTCGCTTGCCGCGACGAGCTTGGCCTTGATCTCGGTCATCACGTCGATAACCGTATCCATCGCCGAGTAGAAGGTATCGACCTTGGCGGCGCCGAGGCCCAAGGCGTCGTGGACGGTCGACAACGCGGCATTGTCCGATCGCATCGTGGTCGCGATGGACCAGTAGGCGGCGTTGTCCGCCGCGGTTTCGACTCGGTAGCCGGAGGAGATGCGGCCCTGAGTCGTCTCGAGATTATGGTTGATCGCGCGCAATGTCTGCAACGCCGCCATGGCGGCGGGGTTGGTCATGATGCTGGTCATTGGTGGTCACCCTGGGGCTGTGCTGCCCTGGTTGGGGAAATCGGACCATTCCGGAAAGCCGGCAACGACGGTGAGGCGTCATGCGCGCTGACACCTTTTTGCCCTGGGTGACAGACCGCCGTTCTTAACCAACCATTAACGGAAATGGTTAAGAAAAGGTTAACCGCGTTAACGAACCAATAACAAGCATGAAGGATTCATTAATCCGGCAAGTCTGACGCAAGGTCGCCGCCGAAATGCAAAAACCGCGGCCCTTTGCGAGCCGCGGTTTTTCTCCTTCAGAGCGGGACGAAGCCGCCCCCTAGCCGGGGCGCCGCTTACTGACGGAAGAGCTGGAGGATGTTTTCCGAATTGGTGTTGGCGATGGAGAGCGACTGGATCGCGAGCTGCTGCTGTGTCTGCAGCGCTTTCAGCCTGGTCGACTCCTCGTTCATGTCGGCATCGACAAGGCGGCCGATGCCCGAATCGATCGAGTCGGTGAGCTTCGATACGAACTCTTCCTGCATGCCGATGCGCATGGAAATCGAGCCCAGCGCCGATGTGGCGCTGATCAGATCCTCGAGCGCTTCATCGACGCCCCTGATCAGCGCGTCGAGGTTTGCTGCCTGCGCGGCGTTGGTGATGTCGATATTCTCGATCGAGGCAGGTGCGACAACGTTAATGGCCGGCGCGCCAGCAACTGTCGTGTCGACGCCCCATTTGGTCGTGCCGTCATCATACACAACTTCCTGACCGGTCGCGGCGACGTCAATCGCACGTACCCAGGTGCCCTCCACTTTAACGAAGTTGCCGTTATAGTCGATACCACCGGCGGGCACCGTGTATCCGGTCACATTCGCGGAGTCGCCGTCGAATGTTGCTCCGGCAGCGATGAGTTCATCAACCGCATAGGCAGCGACAGTGTATTCAGTTGTCGTGCCGTTCACGTTGACGGGCAGCGTAACGCTCGCTTGCGACACGTTGTAGATCTTGTCCAGGATTCCCGCGTCGCCGACCGTATCGAAGAGGACGGAGTTGCCGTCGAGGACGTAGTCGATCGTCTTTACGGACACGACGCCCGAGGAATCGCGGACGAAGGACCCGACTACGCTCTTCGTCACAGGCGTGGTGATATCCGCCTGGAGCCAGTTTTCGCCGCTGAAGGAAGCGGCCGTTGCAATGCTCGTCAGCTGTTGCTTGAGCTGTTCGATCTCTTCCTGGATCTTGGCCTTGTCGACACCGTCTTCGGTCGCAGCGACGAGCTTGGCGCGAATTTCCTTCACCACCTCGACGGCATTCTCCATCCCGGCGTAGGCCGTGTCGACCTTGGCCGCACCGAGACCCAGGGCATCCTGAACGGCGGAAAGCGCCATGTTGTCCGATCGCATCGTGGTGGCGATCGACCAATAGGCGGCGTTATCCGAGGCCGTGCCGACGCGGAGGCCCGAGGAAACGCGAGCCTGCGTTTCCTCCATGTTGGAGTCGATGCCGCGGAGCGTCTGGAGTGCAGCCATCGCTGCAACATTGGTGAGAATGCTGGTCATTACGGGCCCCTTTGAATGGCTAGTTGGAAAGGGACATCCCGGCCACCCCGGGGAAACGAACGCGAGGCATCATGCCGTTAACCGCTTCTTCGTCTTGGTTAACCGTTCGTTGCGTTGAGCCCACTTAGCGCGGTTATGGTTAACAAAGGTTAAACGCTTACTCGCCGAGGAAACGAAGAAAGGGGCCACGCTCGATGAGCGTGGCCCGCTTGAAGGTTCGGTCAGGGTGCGGTCGCTCAGTTCGCGACCGCCTTTCCGTGTCGGATTAGCGGAAGAGCGTAAGGACGTTTTCCGAAGCCGAGTTGGCGATCGACAGCGACTGGATGGCAAGCTGCTGCTGAGTCTGCAGAGCCTTCAGGCGGGTCGATTCTTCGTTCATATCGGCATCGACGAGACGGCCAACGCCCGAGTCGATCGAGTCCGAGAGCTTGTTCACGAAATCGCTCTGCAGGTCGATGCGCGAGGAGATCGAACCAAGCGAAGCAGCGGCGCTGGTCATGTCGGTGAGCGCTTCGTCGACGCCTGCGATCAGTGCATCAAGGTTCCCAGCCTGTGCGGCAATGGTGATGTCGATCGTCGCGATCGAAGCCGGTGCGGCGACATTGGTAGCCGGTGCACCGGTAACGGTCGTGTCAACCCCCCATTTCGTCGTGCCGTCGTCATAGACGACTTCCTGACCCGTTGCAGCCACGTCGACCGCCTTCACCCAGCTGCCTTGGACCTTGACATAATCGCCAGCAAGCGCACCGGCACCAACATTGGCATAGTCGCCGTCGAAGGTCGCGCTGGCGTCGATCAGGTCATCGACGTTGTAAGCGCCGACCGTGTACTCAGACGTCGTGCCGTTGACGTTGACCGGCAGCGTGACGCTCGCCTGCGAGACGTTGTAGACCTTGTCAAGAATGCCGGTATTGCCGGCCGTGTCGAACAGGACCGAGTTGGTGTTAAGGCTGTAGTCGACCTTCTTGACAGATACGGCGCCGCCTGCGTCACGGACGAACGATCCGACGACGCTCTTGGTGACGGGACCACCGCTGAGGTCCGCCTGCAGCCAGTTCTCGCCGGAGAAGGAGGCCGCCTCGGCAATGCTCGTCAGCTGGTCCTTGAGCTGATCGATTTCTTCCTGGATCTTGGCCTTGTCGACGCCGTCTTCGGTGGCGGCAACGAGCTTGGCCTTGATTTCCTTCACGACTTCGATCGCCGATTCCATACCGGAATAGGCGGTGTCGACCTTGGCGGCGCCGAGGCCGAGGGCGTCCTGAACGGCGGAAAGGGCCATATTGTCGGAGCGCATGGTGGTCGCGATCGACCAGTACGCGGCGTTGTCGGCGGCCTGACCGACGCGAAGGCCGGAGGAGACATGCGCCTGCGTCTCTTCCATGTTGGAGCCGATGGTACGCAGGGTCTGGAGAGCGGCCATGGCCGCAATGTTGGTGAGAATGCTCGTCATGGTTTAGTGCCCCTTGGTGGCTGATAAGAAGGGACATTCCGGTTCCACCGGCGAAAGACGGTCAACGTCATGCTTGCTAACCAGCTGTTATTTCTGGAGTTAGCCCGTCCTTTCGATGGTCTTAGATAATCTTGTCTTGGTTAAAGAAGCACTAAGGAAGCAAGAACGACGATAAATTTTTCAACCCTTGCGCGCACACGCGCGTGCCATACTATGTTTAAGAAAAAGTGAAATGCCGACGGCTCATGGAAGAAAGCAAAAACCGCGCCCCGTTTCCGGGGCGCGGTTCGAAGGAGCCGGACGCAGGCACAAGGTTGCCTGCGTCCGCCATTGCATGTCTTCTTAGCGGAAGAGCGAAAGGACGTTCTGGGAGTCCGAGTTGGCGATCGAAAGAGCCTGGATGGCGAGCTGCTGCTGAGTCTGCAGAGCCTTCAGGCGGGTCGATTCTTCGTTCATATCGGCATCGACGAGACGGCCAACGCCCGAGTCGATCGAGTCCGAGAGCTTGTTCACGAAATCGCTCTGCAGGTCGATGCGCGAGGAGATCGAACCAAGCGAAGCAGCGGCGCTGGTCATGTCGGTGAGCGCTTCGTCGACGCCTGCGATCAGTGCATCAAGGTTCCCAGCCTGTGCGGCAATGGTGATGTCGATCGTCGCGATCGAAGCCGGTGCGGCGACATTGGTAGCCGGTGCACCGGTAACGGTCGTGTCAACCCCCCATTTCGTCGTGCCGTCGTCATAGACGACTTCCTGACCCGTTGCAGCCACGTCGACCGCCTTCACCCAGCTGCCTTGGACCTTGACATAATCGCCAGCAAGCGCACCGGCACCAACATTGGCATAGTCGCCGTCGAAGGTCGCGCTGGCGTCGATCAGGTCATCGACGTTGTAAGCGCCGACCGTGTACTCAGACGTCGTGCCGTTGACGTTGACCGGCAGCGTGACGCTCGCCTGCGAGACGTTGTAGACCTTGTCAAGAATGCCGGTATTGCCGGTCGTGTCGAACAGGACGGTGTCGGTGTTGAGGCTGTAGTCAACCTTCTTCACAGATACGGCGCCGCTCGAGTCACGGACGAATCCCCCGACGACGCTCTTGGTGACGGGGCCACCGCTGAGGTCCGCCTGCAGCCAGTTCTCGCCGGAGAAGGAGGCCGCTTCGGCAATGCTCGTCAGCTGGTCCTTGAGTTGGGTGATTTCTTCCTGGATCTTGGCCTTGTCGACGCCGTCTTCGGTCGCGGCTACGAGCTTCGCCTTGATCTCCTTGACGACTTCGATGGCCGATTCCATACCGGAATAGGCGGTGTCGACCTTGGCAGCACCGAGGCCGAGCGCGTCTTGAACTGCGGAGAGAGCCTGGTTGTCGGAGCGCATGGTGGTCGCGATCGACCAGTACGCGGCGTTGTCGGAGGCCGAGCCGACGCGGAGGCCCGAGGAGATGCGGCTCTGCGTGTCTTCCATGCTGGAGGAGATCGAGCGCAGCGTAGAAAGCGCGGCCATTGCGGAGTTGTTGGTGAGAATGCTCGTCATATTCGTTGTCCCTACGAAATACTGATTGGGGGGACATACCGGACTGAAAAATCGCTACCGGTCACGACGGTCCGGCATCATGCCACTCGGCTCCGCTCAACTCGTGATGGATACCAAACCCGTCGTGTGAAGACGAAATTCGCAGCCATTCATTGCCAAGTGTTTAACCGGAGAAGATGTGTTCGGGGAGCGGCGAGAAGGTGGTTAATCGACTGTGAAATCCTATGCTTAACGGATTCTTGCCGGGCCGTCGTGCCTGGCGGCGGGGCCTCAGATAAACGAGCGCACCAGGCTGCCGACGAGCAGGTTCCAGCCGTCGATCAGCACGAAGAACAGGATCTTGAAGGGCAGCGAAATCGCCGTCGGGGGAAGCATCATCATGCCCATCGCCATGGTGATGGTCGCGACGATCAGGTCGATCACGAGGAAGGGCAGCATGATCAGGAAGCCGATCTCGAAGCCGCGGCGGATCTCCGAGATCATGAAGGCCGGCACGACGGCGCGCAGGTCCACCTTCTCGTCGACGACGACGGTCTGGCCCTTCTCCCGGGCGATGTCGATGAAGAGCTGCAGGTCCTTGTCGCGGGTATTGGCCACCATGAATTCGCGGAAAGGCTCCGACATCCGCTGCATCGCATCCGTCTCGGAGATCTCGTTCTTCAGGAGCGGATCGATGCCGTCGCGCCAGGCGCGGTCGAAGGTCGGCGCCATGACGTAGAAGGTCATGAAGAGCGCGAGCGACACCATGATCATATTGGAGGGCGTCGTCGCCAGTCCCATGCCCGAGCGCAGGATCGCGAAGGCGATGACGAAGCGCGGGAAGCTCGTCACCATGATCAGGATACCCGGGGCCACCGAAAGAACGGTCAGGAGGCCGAAGGTGCGGATGATCCACGAGGCGACGGAGCCGTCGACCGGCGTGTTCAGGATATCGGCGGGGAAGCTCTGAGCCCCGGCAATTCCCGACATCGCCATCATGGCGATTATGAAGGTGGCAAACCGGAGCATCAGCGAATCATTGGATGACGAAGGTGCGGAACATCACATTCGTTACGCGGCCCTCGGAGCGCAGGTCAACCCGCTCCTGGATGTCATCCCGGAGATATTGGAAGCCGCGCGGTCCTTGAATCTGCTGCAGCGACACGGTCTTCAGATAGGCTGCAATGTCCTGGTGTATCGTCTCCGCCAGTGCAACGTCGGGAGCTCCATCGAACTGGAGCGCGACCTCGAGGCGAACCCAGTTTTCGGCCGGATAGGCAAGGTTCGTCGTAATGGGATCGAGCTGCACGATGCCGTGTGCCACCGCTGACATTTTCGGTATGCCCTCCTCGCCGGTCGCGTTGGCAGGAAGCTCGGCCGGGATTTCCGTCTTCTCGGCCGGCGGCGGTGCCAGGAGCATGCCTGCAAGCCAGCCGCCACCGCCGGCGACGAGGGTCAGCACCGCCACGGCCGCGATGGTCATCAGCCGCGAGGGGGCCTTCGTTTCTTTGCTCTCGATTTCTTCCATCGTGCTTCCGGCCGGTCAGAGGGGCGAGACGAGATCGACGAGTTGCTGACCCCACGGCGGCTGCTGGACCTCCGTCAGGCGGCCGCGGCCGCCATAGGAGATGCGGGCCTCGGCGATGCGGTCGTAGGAGATGACGTTGTCGGCATCCACGTCGCGCGGCCGGACGATGCCCGCGACATTGAGGATGCGCAGCTCATGGTTGACGCGCACTTCCTGCGAGCCGCTGATGAGCAGGTTGCCGTTTTCGAGGACGCCGGTCACGACCGCGGCGACCAGCAGCCTGAGCTTCTCCGAACGCTCGGTCTTGCCGTCACCTTCGGTCTTGGTGTTGGAGCCGTATTCGAGATCGCCCGACCAGGCGAAGTCGCTCGTCTGGGATTGTCCGCTGGCGCCGAGATTGAAGCCGCTCGAATTCTTGCGGCTGCGGTCCGTCTCGTTTTCAAAGGAGGCCTTGTCGTCGATACGGATGTCGACCGTCAGTATGTCGCCGATATTGATCGCGCGGGCATCCTTGAAGAGGGCCGCCTGCTGGTCGTTCCAAAGCGAGTACCCGTTCGTGACGTGGCGCGGCTGCTTCGGATACATGGCAAGCTGCGGCGTCTGCGTGTATTGCAGGCCGCTGCCGATCGGGCTCATGGCCGGCGCCCGCCCGATCTCGTTGAAGGCCTGATTCTGGCAACCCGCCAGGAGCCCTGCGGCCAGTACGGCCGTGATGCGCGTTCTCATGATGGCTCCTTGGAGGTATTGGGATCGCTCGCGCTCGAAATGATGTTGGTCAGCACCGCTGCCCTTTCGTCGCTCATCTCGCTCAGGATCAGCGACGACTGGCGCGGCGGCAGGCGCATGACGATTGCGGCCGCGATCTCCGGACGCACCATCTCGAGCTTGCCGGCTGCGGCATCCGGCTTCATCGTCTTGTAGATGTCGACAAGGCCAAGCTCCGCCTGTTTGAGGAAATCGTTGCGGCGCTTAAGCCAGTCCTCGTATTCCGCCCGGCGCGTCTCCAGCGTCGCGATCCGCTCGTCGACATTCGCTCTCAGCTTCTCCAGGTCCTGGCGCTGCAGAACGTAGCGTTGGTCGCGCGCGGCGTCGGCGATATTGGTGCAGAACTTTTCGATTTCGCTCGCCGTCGCGCTGTCGGCCGGCGGCGCCGTGACGTCCTGCGCGAATGCACCGGGCATCGAAAGCAGGAGCGCGGCGGCGACCGGGCCCAGGAGAACGCGGCGCGCCTTGCCGAAAAGACGATCGAAGTTTCCGGTCATTGCAGAACAAGCTCCGCCTGTAGGGCTCCCGCCGATTTGATGCTCTGGAGGATCGCGATGATCCCGTCCGGCTTGACGCCGATGCTGTTCAGGCCCGCGACGAGCGAACGCAGGCTCGAGCCGTTGAGGATGGCGACCGTGCCGCCGTCGGCCTGCGCTTCGATCGTGGTGTTGGGCTCGTAGGCCGTCTCGCCGCGCGAGAACGGTTCCGGCTGGACGATCGTCGGCGTCTCGCTGACCTGCACCGTCAGCGTGCCGTAGCTGACGGCCACTTCGGCGACGCGGACGTCCTGGCCTATGACGATCGTACCGGTGCGTTCGTTGATGACGACCCGGGCTGGCGCGTCGGTCTCGATCACCAGGTTTTCCACGTCCGCCATCAGGCGCGCGAGATCCGCCATCTTCGGCTTCTGGACAAGGACGGACTGCGAGTCCAAGGCTTCGGCGATCCGGCCGCCAAATTGCGCCGCGGCATATCTGTTGATCGCCGCGGCCATGCCGACGGCGGTCGAAAAGTCCGGATTGCGCAGCTGCAGCACCAGGTTGAAGCCGTCCTTGAATTTCGACGGCAGTTCCCGCTCGATGATGGCGCCGTTCGGGACACGTCCCGCCGTGGTCACGCCCTGGCTCAATTGGGCGGCTTCACCTTGCGCGTTGAAACCGCTGACGACCACCGAGCCCTGCGCCACGGCGTAGATCTGGCCGTCGGCACCTGAAAGCGAGGTCATGACCAGCGTACCGCCGCGCAGCGACGTCGCATCGCCCAGCGAACCGACGGTCACGTCGAGCCGGCTGCCTGGGCTCGCGAAAGGCGGCAGCGTGGCGGTGACGAGCACCGCCGCGACGTTGCGCGTGCGCGAGTCCCCGCCCTGCGTGGAAATGCCGAGGTTCTGCAGCATGGCGCGGATCGACTGATCCGTGAAAGGAGAGGAGCGCAGGCTGTCACCGGTGCCCTGCAGGCCGACGACCAGGCCGTAACCGATGAGCTGGTTGTCCCTGCCCGACTGCAGGGACGCGACGTCCTTGATCCGCGAGGCCGCATAGGCGGAAGTCAAGGTCGCGGCGAAGACCACCGCGAGCGTCAGCAGCCAGTTGCATGCATTGATCTTCATTTCGCCACCACATGGATCGTGCTGTCCGCCATCACCGTCCCGGAGACGATCACGCCGGTATCGACGTTGCGCACGCGGATCAGATCGCCGACCGCGGCGTCCTGCAGCGGCGAGCCGGCGGCCGTTATCGTCAGACCGCCATTGTTGAAGACGAGGCGAACGGTGGAGCCGCGTTCGACCGCATATTGCTCGCGCAGCGCCGAGGCCAGGATGACACGCCCGGGAAGAAGGGTCCGCTTGGTCACCATGCCGTCGACCTCGTCGATCGAGCGCACATAACCGTCGCGCAGGTCCGGGTTGGTCACGTCGACCACCTCCAGCATGCTCGCATCGAGCTTTTCGCCGGGATAGATCGTCTGCTTGGGAATGACGGCCGTCGGCGGCTCGGCGAGAGCTGCAGCCGGCGAAAGCAGGCAACTCGCCATGGCCGCAAACAGAACGGCACGTGCCGGCTGCGCGCGGCCGCTCATGTTTGCTTTTCCTCCGGGGGATCGGCGAAACATCATGTTTGCCTCCTCTTCCTGTTACCTCAGGTTCTTGCTCACCGTGGCGGCCATTTCGTCCGCGGCCTGGATGATCTTCGAATTCATCTCATAGGCACGCTGGGCCGAGATGAGGTCGGTAATCTCCTTGACCGGATCGACGTTCGAGGATTCCAGGTAATTCTGCTTGACCTGCGCAAAGCCCGGATCGGCCGGCGTGCCGACGATCGGATCCCCGGAGGCCGGCGTCTGACGGAACAGGTTCTCGCCCATCGGCTCGAGGCCCGCCTCGTTGACGAAGTTCGCGATCGTCAGCTGGCCGATTTCCTGCAGTTCCGTATCGTTGCCGATCCGCACCATCACCTGGCCCGACGAGGTGAAGACGATCTCGGTCGCATCCTGCGGCACGGTGACGCCCGGAACCACGGTATAGCCGTCGATGGTCACGAGCTGGCCCGTGGCATTGGTGTTGAAAGCCCCCGAGCGGGTGTAGACCGTCTCGCCATCCGGCGTCTCGATCTGAAACCAGCCGCGGCCGACAAGCGCGAGGTCGTAGTCGTTGCCGGTATTGACGAGGCTGCCCTGGATATGAAGGTTGCGCACGGCGGAGGTCTGGACGCCCAGGCCGATGATCGCGCCTTCAGGCACGATCGCCTGGTTGGAGCGGTTCGGGACGCCCTGCGCCCGCTCGGTCTGGTAGAGCAGGTCCGAAAATTCTGCGCGCGCCCGCTTGTAGCCGGTCGTGTTGATGTTCGCGATGTTGTTCGCGATGACTTCGAGATTCAATTGCTGGGCGTTCATGCCCGTGGCGGCGATGGAAAGGGCTTTCATGTCTCTTTTCCTCAGATCTGCATGCGCGCGATTTCGAGATAGGCGGTGACCACCTTGTCGCGGATGGCGATTGCGGTCTGGAGAGACTGCTCGGCGCTCATGACGGCGTCCACGACTTCGCGGGTGTTCGCCTCTCCGCGGATCGCCTGCAGCGAAGTGCCCTCCGCCGACTTCATCGAGCGGATGGCGTCCGTGGTCATGTTGCCGAGGACTTCGGCGAAGCTCCCCGCCTGGGGTGCGGCCGTGCCGGCGCCCGGCATGACGAGCGAGGCGGAAGGGGCCGGGCCGGCGCCTTCGGTCTCCCTGATGGTCGAAAACGCGCCTACGGACTGAATTGCATCGATCATTATTGCGAAGCCCTCAACAGGTCGATTGTCTGGGAGATGAGATCGCGAGACTGCTTGATGGTCTGCAGATTGGCCTCGTAGGCACGGTTGGCCTCGCGCATGTCCGCCATCTCGATGAGGATATTGACGTTCGGCAATTTCACCATGCCCTTTTCGTCGGCGGCCGGATTGCCCGGGTCGAATTCGATGTTGAAATCCGAATCGTCGGTGCCGAGGCGTTCGACCTCGACGAGGGACGCACCGCTTGCCCGATCGACCTCCGCGGCGAAGCTGATCGTCTTGCGGCGGAAAGGATCGGCGCCGGGAGCGTCCCCGGTCGAGCGGGCATTGGCGATGTTTTCCGAGACGATGCGCAAACGCGTCGATTCCGCCTGCAGACCGGAGGCCGAAACTTTAAGTGCCGAGGTCAATGGATCCATGGTCGCTTACTTCCGTACCGTCATGAGAATCATCCGATGAAAGGACTTCACGAGCCCGGCATTGAGCTCGTAGTCGCGCTTGATCGCGCCGGTCTTCATCAATTCCTCTTCGAGCGCGACCGTATTGCCGGACTGCTGCACGGCGACATCGTCGAGAGCGCTGACTTCGGTCACATGCGCGGCTTCCGGGCTTTCGGTGAAATGGGCGCGATGGGTCGCGGCCATCTGGATGCCGGTGTTCTGAAGCACGCTTTCGAAGGGCTGAACGTCTTTCGCCCTGTAGTGCGGCGTGTTGGCATTGGCGATGTTGCCCGCCACCACGTTCTGGCGAACGGTCAGCCACTGGGCCTGCCGCGACGCGAGTTCGAAAAGCTGAATCGGTTCCATCAAGAGCTCCTGCTGATGATGGCGAACCTAGGCCGGTAATCTTGCGTGGGACTTGTCGGGGATGCGGAAGGACTAATGCACTGGAGCGCGCGTGATCTGGTCGGTCGCATAAGGCCCCTCCCCAACCCCTCCCCACAGGTGGGAGGGGCTAGGCGCCCGGGGCCGATCGCCCGGCCATTTTGCAAGCTCGAAGTTGACGCAAAGCTGGTTCTTTGGCCGAGAGAGTGCTGCAGAAGTCGCCCCTCCCCCTTGTGGGGAGGGGTTGGGGAGGGGTCTGGACGTACTTCGCCACACCTCGGCAAAGGCGCTACTTCGCCTCGAAAATCTCGCCCTTGGACGTGATCATCACCCAGCGGCCGTCGCGCTCCTCGAAGGTCGCAAGCCGGCTGTTGTCCGGCAATACCGAACCGATACGGACGATATACATGCCGCTCGCGTCCTCGATGAGCGCGCGGCCATTGGCGACGTGCATGAGTTTGAAGCTCTCTTTTCCGGGGAACGGCTGATCGGGAGCCCCCATGTCCGTGCCTTCGGCGGGATCCTGATCGAGCCCCGGCACCGTCGCCGTCGTCAGGCGATCGACCGCGGCGGCGGTCTCCTCGTCCATGTCCGTCATTGCCAGCGGCGACACCGACAGGATCTGCCGGTCCGGGCGCTTCGGCAGATCGCGCGTCGTTCCCTGCCAGAGCGACGGCATCGAGAATTTCTCCGGATGCAGATAGACGTACCACGGCAGGAACGTCGCACAGGCAGCCATGGCCAGGCCGATCGCACCGAGTATCTTGTCGATCAGCGGCATCCGGGTTTCGCGGCGGCGTTGGCGCACGATCTCGTCTGCATCGAAGTCCGTCAATTTCATCCCCTTCCGCGCAGGCCGGCGGCGCCCGGCTGATTGCCCATCGCGGCTGCCTTCAGCGCGTTGGCGAGGTCCGTGAAGGCGTCGAAGGCGGGCCGTTCGCCGGGCATCTGCTTCAAGACGTCGTAGATGACCGGCACTTGCTTTATCGCCATGTCGAGATCGGCGTCGCCGCCCGGCCGGTAGCCGCCGATGAGCCTGAGGTCCCGGGTTTCCTCGAAGCGGTGGATCAAGGATTTCAGCCGGGCAACCAGCTTCTCCTGGTCCGGCGTCCAGGCCTTTCTGGCAAGGCGCGAGATGGAGGCGAGCGGGTTTACCGGCGGGTAGCGCCCCTCTTCGGCAAGGCTTCGGTCGAGGACGATGTGCCCGTCGAGAATGCCGCGCGCCGAGTCGGCGACCGGGTCGTTGTGATTGTCGCCATCGACCAGGATCGAAATGATCGCCGTGATCGTGCCGGCTCCCTCGGCGCCGGGCCCGGCGCGCTCGAGCAGCCGCGGCAATTCGGTGAAGACCGAGGCCGGATAGCCGCGGGCGATCGGCGGCTCCCCCGCTGCCGTCGCCACCTCACGGATCGCATGGGCGAAACGCGTGACGCTGTCGACGATGAGCAGCACGTTGTCGCCCTTGTCGCGATAATGTTCGGCAATCGTGACCGCGGTCAGCGGCGCCATTTTTCTCAGCATCGGGCTCTCGTCGCTGGTGGCGACGACGGCGACCGATTTCGAAAGATTGTCGCCCAGCGTGTCCTCGATGAATTCGCGCACTTCGCGGCCGCGCTCGCCGACCAGGGCGATCACCACCTTGTCGAAGGCGTCGGCGCGGGCCAGCATGGAAAGCAGCGTCGATTTGCCGACGCCGGAGCCCGCGAAGATTCCGAGGCGCTGCCCGAGGCAGAGCGGGGAGAAGATGTCTATCGCCCGCACGCCCGTCCTGAAGCCCTGCTCCACCCGCTTGCGCGTCATGGATGGCGGCGCGGTGTTTGCGATCGAGCGGCGGATGTCGCCCTGCAGCAGCGCGCCCAGGCCGTCGATCGGCTCGGCCAGCGCATTGATGGTGCGGCCGCACCAGTTGTCGGTCGGCGCTATGCGGAAGGCGCCCTTGCGGATGACGACGTCATGGATGCCGATCGGGTCCCCCGGTTCGATCGGGCAAACGACCACCCGCTCGGGCTCGACGCGGACGACTTCGCCGAGATGGGTGCCGGTCGTGCTCTTGTGCGCCACGAAGTCCCCGAGCCGGACGTGCCGCGACAGGCCGCTAACCGTGTAATGCCCCGGCGAAATCGTCTGGACATGACCGCCCGGTGCGATGGCAAAGTCGGGATTTGCATAACGCTCGACCAGCCCGGCGAGCGCCGCGAGCGACGTCGATGTTGCAGTTTTTTCAGCGGCTTCGCGTGCCATCCGGCTTTCCGTCCCGTCCCGCCTCAAATTCCGTCGATAGAACCATCAACGGCTGCCGCCGAGCGTCTCGATGGCCTTATCGAGCGATCCCTCACTGTCGCGCATAAGTGCGGTGACGTTGTCGAAGGCGCGGGTGATCATGATCAGCTGCGACATTTCCTGTATGGCGTTCACGTTCGATTCCTCCAGGAAGCCCTGCATCACGCCGACATCGAACCGGTCAACGACCGGTTCCGGCTGGGCGGCCGGCATAACGGAACTGTTGTCGTAACGCATGAAGCCTTTGCTGAAATCCGCCTCGTAAAGCCCGAGCAGGGCGATCTGGACGCCGTTCTGGTGAATGGCACCATCGGCACCGACGGCAATTTCACCGGCACCGCCGTTCAGCTGGATCGGCGCGCCGCCGGCGTCGAGCACCGGATATCCCTTGATGGTTACGAGCTCGCCGGTCTCCGTCAGGGTGAACCGGCCGTCGCGCGTCAGCGCCGGGCCGCCGGGCGTGTCGATCGAGAACCAGGCGTCACCCTTGATGGCGAAATCGAGTGCGGAGCCGGTGCGCGCGAGCGCGCCGGTTTTGGTGCTCAGGAATTCCTCGCCCTCCGACACATAGGAGACCTTTGTCGGCTTGGTGTCGCCCAGCACCTGGTTGAACTTCACTTCCGTCGCGCGGAAGCCGACCGTGTTGGAGTTGGCAATATTGTCGGCAAGCGTGTTCAGGCGCTTTTCAAGCGCCATCTGCGACGAAAGCGCGACATAAAGACCGGTCTGCAAATCAGCGTCCCCCGAGTTTCAGATTGTTGATGGTCAGGAGCAGGTCGGGAGAAATTCCGTAGCCGCTCGACGCGCCGAAAACCGCAAGCGGATCGTAGCCGTCGGAGGAATTGTCGATTTCCCAAAGAGCGGTGAAGCGGTCCAGGAACTCGGCTATTTTCTGAGGGTCCTGGAAATCCTTGAAATCGATCGCCGCCTCGTAGGCGTCCGCCTGGCGATCCACGTCGGCGGCCGCGAATTCGGCCGGCAGTTGCAGGACGGTTCGGACCACACTCGAGAGGGCCTCGTCGGCGATGATTTCGTAGCCATTGGCGATCGTCGGCGCCATGCGCTGGAAATAGAGCGCCAGCCGCACGCCGGTGTTTTCCTCGCCGGCCTTCTGCTCCAGCGTCTGGCGCGTATATTTTTCGGCCACACCCTTCTGCGCCCGCTCGAAGGCAGTGGCGGCTTCGCCGTGCCGGGCGAAATTCAACGACTCGACCAGCGCCTTGTAGCGCCCGTCGGCCAGCTTGTTGGCAAAGGCGTCGTCACTGTCGATGCCTTCGGCGAGCACCTTGCGCATGAAGGCCTTGGCATAGGCCATGTCCTCGAGGCCGTGCGCCTTCATCGCGTAGTTGTAGAGCCGGCTGTCGGCGAAGAAATCGTCGAGCGTTTTGATGCTGCCGATCTTCGACAGGTAGTACTCCGTCTCGCGGGCGACGTCCGGCTGCGCCGAAACGCGTTCCAGCGATTTCGTCAGGTCCGCAGTGATCAGCCTGTAGCTCGTATAGGTCGTCGTCACGATCGGCTCGCCCTGTCGCAATGAAGCGGGATGAGGAAATGTGTCCGGACCGGACGCGATTGCGGTCCGACCCTGGCCAACCCTGCCGGCGTTGGCTTGCGCGAACCTGTCCCGGACGCGGGGTCCCCGCGGCCAGCCTCACGCAAGGATCGAACCCTATTTCATCGGAGGAAATTCACGATCGCGACAGGTATCGGCATGAACATCATCATCGGGCTTCTTGTGACTTTCGGCTGTATCCTCGGCGGCTACATGGCGATGGGCGGCCACCTGGAAGTCCTCAACCAGCCCTTCGAGCTGATGATCATCGGCGGGGCCGGCATCGGCGGCTTCATCATGGCCAACTCGATGAAAGTGGTCAAAGACACCGGCAAGGCACTCGGCGAGGCCTTCAGGCACAAGGTGCCGAAGGAACGCGAATACCTCGACACGCTCGGCGTCCTCTACAGCCTGATGCGCGACCTGAGGACAAAATCCCGCAACGAGATCGAGAGCCACATCGACAATCCGGAAGAGTCTTCGATCTTCCAGTCCGCACCCACCGTCCTGCAGAACAAGGAGCTGACCGCCTTCATCTGCGACTATGTGCGCCTGATCATCATCGGCAACGCCCGCTCGCATGAGATCGAGGCGCTGATGGACGAGGAAATCCAGACGATCACCCACGACAAGATGAAGTGCTACCACGCGATGACGACCATGGGCGATGCTCTGCCTGCGATCGGCATCGTCGCCGCCGTTCTCGGCGTCATCAAGGCAATGGGCGCGATCAGCGAGGCGCCGGAGGTGCTGGGCGCCAAGATCGCCGCCGCGCTCGTCGGAACGCTGCTCGGCGTGTTTCTTTCCTATTCGATCGTCGGGCCCCTCGTCGCAAACATCAAGTCCGTGCGGGAAAAGCAGAACCGTCTCTATGTCATCGTCAAGCAGACGCTGCTTGCCTACATGAACGGCTCGGTTCCGCAGGTGGCACTCGAATACGGCCGCAAGACCATCTCCGCCTATGAGCGGCCGTCCATCGATGCGGTCGAGCAGGAAATGATGAATCCCGGCGGCGGCAGCGAAAGCAAGGCGGCCTGACATGAGCACAAGCACCGCATCGAACGTCCATGCATTCGACAGGAGGCTGATCGCGCGCATGACCGGCGCGCTCGGCGATGACAAGGTCATCGGCCGAACCGCTCTCGAGCTGGCGCAGGTCTTCGATGAACTCCTGCCCGGTGTCCTGCAATCGGAGACCGGATGCGACGTCACGATCGCCTATGCGGGCTTCCGGACAGGCCTCCGCAACGAGCTCATCGCGGCTCTCGGAGACGGAGTCCTGCTCGGCGATCTTTCACTTCGCAACTGGTGCGCGGACTTTCAGGTCGGCTGCGACAGCCCGGTTCTGATCGCACTCGTCGAGGCTCTGCTCGGGGCCGAACCCACGAGCATAGAGGAACCCGCGCCGCGCTCTCTGTCGAAGATCGAGATCGATGTCGCCTTGCCGGTATTTCACGGCATCGCCGAGGTCCTGCGCACCGCGGTGAACGCGCCCGGCGGGTTCGAGCCCGTCGTCGGCCGCCCGTACAACAGCGCGGAACGGGCAAAGCCCGATCCGGTGCTCCAAGATGTCTTCGCAGCCTCGATCGACATGACCATCGGCCTCGGGCCGGTGCTCTCCACCTTCTCGGTCATCGTCCCGCAAAGCACGCTCCTCAAGACCCGGGTCGTCTCTCGGAAGGGTGCGGGCGAGGACCGGAATGCGAAGACCGAATGGACGGAACAGCTGGAGGAGCAGGTCCGCCGATCGGCTGTCGCGCTCGAGGCCCGCATCCGGCTGGAAAGCCTGACGCTCGACACGCTCAGCCGCCTGCAGGCCGGGGACGTCATCCCTTTCCACGACGGGCAGGATGTCCGCGTGGAGGTGAGCGCCAACGGGCGCGACCTCTATGTCTGCGAGTTCGGCCGTTCGGGATCGCGATACACGGTCCGGGTCAAGGATACCCACGGCTCCGAGCAGGACATCCTTCGCCACATCATGAGTTAATCCGCCCTCGCCCGGCAGAATGCCTGAGGCAAGCTTCAACTGGAATATTCGGCACATGGCACCCAAGAAAGCAGCACCCATCGCAGAACCGGCCGTATTCGCGGCAGATGCCGAGCTCGACCAGGCGATCGACGACCTGCGCGGCGTTCTCAAGAAGGACGGCGCGGCTGACTTCGGGGCAGATTTCGCCGCAGCCGGGCCGCTCGAACAGCCCATGGATTTCGGCAGCGACTTCGGTTCCACTGACGGTGCTGGATTCGGCGGCGATTTCGCTGCCGGCTTCGGCGGCGGCCTCACGGAAACCGGGGCAGCCGGCGGCTTCGACGCCGGCTCCGGTTTCGTCGGTGGAGATTTCGACGCGGCACCGATTGTCGGCGAAACTGCGCCCGGCAGCGGAATGACCGCCAACATGGACCTGATCATGGACATCCCGATCGATGTCCAGATCGTGCTCGGGACCAGCCGCATGCAGGTCTCCGGTCTCATGGCGCTTACCGAGGGCGCAACGATCGCGCTCGACCGAAAGATCGGCGAACCGGTCGAGATCATGGTCAACGGCCGGGTGATCGGCCGCGGAGAAATCACCGTTCTCGAGGGCGATGTGACCCGCTTCGGCGTCAAGCTCCTGGAGATCAAGGGCACTAAGAAATAGAGCGGGATGAGGAAAGGTGTAAGCGGTTTTCCGCCCGCATCCCGTTTCAACTCACTAGAAGCCCGATGACCGGGCGGGGATGAATCCATGACGGATTTCGGAAGTTTCGAGGCACAGGCTCAGGCGCTTGCACAACCGTTGAGCCAGACGGAAAAGGCGGCCGCGGTGCTGCTCGCCATGGGCAAGTCGATTGCCGGGAAGCTGTTGAAATTCTTCACCCAGAGCGAGCTGCAGGCCATCATCGCCGCGGCACAGTCGCTCAGAGCCGTCCCGCCGCACGAGCTCGAAGCCCTCGTCAACGAGTTCGAGGATCTCTTCACCGAAGGTGCAGGCCTCATGGACAATGCCAAGGCCATGGAGAGCATTCTCGAAGAGGGCCTGACGCCGGACGAGGTGGACGGGCTCCTCGGCCGCCGGGCCACCTTCCAATCCTACGAGGCGAGCATCTGGGACCGGCTGATGGATTGCGATCCGGTGATCATCGCGCAATTGCTCGCCCGGGAACATCCGCAGACGATCGCCTATGTTCTGTCGATGATGCCGTCGAGCTTCGGCGCCAAGGTGCTGCTGCAGCTTTCCGACAAGCAGCGGCCCGAGATTCTCAACCGTGCCGTCAACATCAAGAACGTCAACCCGAAGGCGGCGGCGATCATCGAGGCGCGGGTTATCGAAATCATCGAAGAGATGGAGGCCGATCGCAACTCGCCCGGCCCGGCGAAGATCGCCGAAGTGATGAACGAACTCGAGAAGCCGCAGGTCGACACGCTGCTCGCCTCGCTCGAAACGATCAGCACCGATTCGGTCAAGAAGGTGCGGCCGAAGATATTCCTCTTCGACGACATCCTTTTCATGCCGCAGCGGAGCCGCGTGCAGCTCTTCAACGACGTCTCCACCGACGTCATCACCATGGCGCTCAGAGGTTCTGCGGCGGAGTTGCGCGAGTCCATTCTCGCCTCCATCGGCGCCCGCCAGCGGCGCATGATCGAATCGGACCTCGCCGCCGGGGACGCCGGCATCAATCCCCGCGATATCGCGATCGCGAGGCGCTCGATCACGCAGGAGGCGATTCGCCTCTCCGCAAGCGGGCAGCTCGAGCTCAAGGAAAAGGAACCGGAGGCCGCCTGACGCCTCCAGCCTGCCGGTATATCGCGTTTGGTTTCCGATTTCTGTTGACCCGCGCCGGCTGCCGCACACCCACCCTTGCGCAGGGACCTGTCCGGGGTTCACCACAACAGCGTGCGCTTGCGTCTGCTGCCACGATTCCCTCGCGAATTCGGGTCGAGCGGTAACCGGAAGCGTCGTTCAGATTGTCGCCTGCTGAGGAGCTTGCTGGTTCATGGCGGAAGAGCAGGACAAGGACAGTAAAACAGAAGCGCCGTCGGAAAAGAAGATTTCCGACGCGACCGAAAAAGGCAACGTCCCTTTCTCGCGTGAGGTGACCGCTTTCGCCTCGACGCTGGCAATCTACATTTTCGTCGTCTTTTTCCTTTCGGACGGCGCGGCAAACATGGCCGAGGCGCTGAAGGACATTTTCGAGCAGCCGGAAGCCTGGAGGCTCGATACGGCAACGGACGCCGTCGCCCTGATTTCGCATGTCGTTCTGAAATGCGCCGCGCTGGTTCTGCCGGTTTTCATCCTGCTCATCCTCTTCGGCGTCGGATCGTCGATCTTCCAGAACCTGCCGCGGCCGGTCCTCGACCGCATCCAGCCGAAATGGAACCGGGTATCGCCCGCGGCCGGTTTCAAGCGGATCTACGGCGTTCAGGGGCTGGTGGAATTCGGCAAGTCGCTGTTCAAGATAATTGTCGTTTCGATCGTCGTCGTCCTCGTGCTCTGGAACGATTATTTCGCCACGCTCGACATGATGTTCTCCGATCCGGTGACGATCTTCACGACGATGATCTCCGACCTCAAGCAGATCATCATCGTCGTTCTCTTCGCCACCGCGACGCTCGCCATCGTCGACCTCTTCTGGACGCGCCATCACTGGTACACAGAGCTCAGGATGACGAGGCAGGAGGTCAAGGACGAGCTGAAGCAATCGCAGGGCGACCCGATCGTCAAATCGCGGCTCAGATCGATGCAGCGCGACCGCGCCCGCAAGCGGATGATCTCCTCGGTTCCGCGCGCAACCCTGATCATCGCCAACCCGACCCACTATGCCGTAGCGCTGCGTTATGTGCGCGAGGAGAGTGACGCGCCGGTCGTCGTGGCTATGGGCAAGGACCTGGTGGCCCTGAAGATCCGCGAAATTGCGGAGAAGAACGGCATCCCCGTCTTCGAGGATCCGCCGCTTGCACGCTCCATGTTTGCACAAGTCTCGGTGGATAGTGTCATTCCACCGGTGTTTTACAAGGCAGTCGCCGAACTGATTCACCGGGTTTATGCAGCTCAGCCGCAACAAAGACGGGTGACATGATCTTGAAAAAGTGCCAATTCTCCGAAGAACGAGAACAGATAGTTGCGGAGGCGATCCGTCCGGTTGCGACCGAATTGCGCCTCATCGATGCTGCGGATTTCATCGCGCTCCTGCGCTTCGAGTCCTATGCGAGCATCGCCGATTTGGTGGAATCGGCGGCAGAGCTCTACTTCCTGCCCGGCACCGTGAACTTCGGCCTCGGCGGCAACTATAATCTCGACTGGGACAGTCGCCCGGAGGTCATCCTCGACCTCGAACTGAAGCCCCGCGGCGTCACGGTCTATGCGCGCCTCGTGCTCGCGGGCGATACGGCCGGCATCGAGATCAGCCACATCAACTTTCAACAGCCCTCGGGCGATCCGGACGAGAATACCGCCTTTCTCGCCAAGAGCCTGGCAGAATCGAAGTTCGTCAAAACCTATCCGCTGCCCCTGGCGAGCTGAGGAGCTGGCTAGCTGATATAGCCGAGGCGGATCGCCTTGGCGATCGCCTGGATCCGGTTGACGGAGTCGAGCTTCGTCGTCGCTGCCCCCAGATAGGCATTCACCGTGTGCACCGAGAGACCCATCTTCTCGGCGATCTCCTCGCTGATATGTCCGTCGCCGGCCATTTGCAGGCAGGCGATTTCGCGATCGCTCAAGGCCTCCGCCTTGAACAGACGCTTCTCGTCGGCGGCCAGGAGGTCTGCCATGATCTGCGCGCTGCGGCCGTGAAGCTCCACGATCTGTTCGCCCGAAGCATCGATGTAGCTTCCGGCGAACATCACATAGCCATTGCCCTGCGCGCCAAGCCGTATCGGAAAGGCGATGCCCGAATAGGGAAGCTTGCGCTCCCTCAGCCGCCGTGTGAACGGGCCGAAATCCGAGACTTCGGCGGTCTGATGCTCGCCCTGACCGTTCCAGAGGACCGGCAGCAACGAAAGATCGAGATGCTGGAGCAGTTCGTCGCCATAGAGCATTATCAGATCACGCGCGTTTTCCTCGCAAGAGGCTCCCCAGTTGTGGAGGACGCAGGTGAGCTTGCGCGTTGCAGGAAGGCCCCTGCCATTCGTTCGCAGAACGGCGAAATTCTTCGCGTTGATCTGCCGTTGCATGGCCTGCAAGCGCGTCACCAGAGTCGCTGCCCGCGCCGCGCGGGCGTTGCGGCCCGACCGGCCGGCGTCGTCGCGATCTTCGGTCGCGAGATAAGCCATCGTCACCGCTCCTAAACCAGATTGTTGCGCACGGCGTGGGCGATCGCTTCCGACCGCGTTCGCGTCGCCGTCTTGCGCATTACGCTGGTGATGTAATTGTTGATCGTGTTGCGGGAGATCCCGAGTATGACGGCGATCTCATCGCTCGTCTTGCCTTCGGCAATCCAGAACAGACATTCGAGCTCGCGCTCGGTCAGTTCGCATTCCCTATCGTGACGCACATCGGCTTTGATCTTATGACTGGCGACATAGCCGGCAAGCACCGCGATGTCGCGCAGCGCCTCCTGGGAGAGGATCACGTCCTCGGGGAAGAGCAGCATCAAGGAGAACCGCGTGCGCCCCACGCTGAAGGTCACGGCGCAATAGCTCCGGCTGACCCCCCGCGGCAAGCCGATATCGTCGGGCATCGTATGGAAGGCCGGCTGCAGTTGGGCGAGGCACCTTTCCAGTTCGGTGATCTTCGCATGGAGCCCGGCGATGATCCCCGAAAGGCGCCGAACGATGTCGAACGGCCAGTCGGAACAGACGACAAAATCAAGTCCGCCGTCCTGCGAGACATCGTGCCGGGCGAGAAGGTAATGGGTTGCGCCGACATACTCCGTCAGCGCTGCCAATCCGTTGCCGAGACCCGCGCCCGAGGCCACTTCCCCAAGCCTTCGGATCAGTTGCTCCCTTGATATTTTGCGTCCACACACCCGCGGCGCAGCGGTCTCCGAAGACCAGACTGCGTCCGACCGCGACATTTCCATGACTTTCAGCCCCCGTGCCGGATTCGACGCCCTGAAATGTCACGCTTGCCCTGTCGTCCCCGACAGCCGGCTTCGCCGGTATTCTTGCCACCAAGCGAGTATCAGGACGCGAATCAATTGCTAAACTGTACATCGCCGCCCCCAAAAAGACAGGGCGTCCCGTTGCGCGATTACTTGGCAACCTTGCCCTGCGCATTCACGTATGCGTGAGCTGGCGGGCGGCCGGGCGCGCTTCTTTTCCGACCAATTCGCTAATCAAAGCATTGATTATTAACGGCATCCGGCGATCGCTGTGCGTGGCCGTGCAGTTGAAAATCCGTGACATCGGACGGGAGTTCGCCTTTTCGTTGCAGATCAGTTGCTCGCCGGACGCCTCAACTCTTCATCCAAGACTTACTTTAAGCCGGGGAATGTTGCCGAAATGCATCAAATCCTGCCGGGGTCATTGATAGCAACGCCGGGAATGCGGAAAGTCTGCTCACCAAATTATATTCAGCTCTTTCGAAGATATATTTTAATACAACTCCGGAACCAGCAAACAACGCGGAGTAACGGGCTGCGCAAGCCGCAGCACGGAGAGCGCCGCGTGAATCTAAATTAATTAAAATTTGGTTTAAATTTGCCGACGGCCATCGGACGTGATTCCGGACGCGGGGCGGATTCTTTAGCCAGACTCCTCCGCGTCATCGCCAGCCGGAGCTAGACTCGCCAATACTCCCGGAAGGCCCGCTGCGCCGGCGCGGGCCGGATCGAGGCGCGCCCGCAACGGGCAAGTCCCGCCTGTTGGGCGGGACTTCGTTCCAATTCAGGTTTCCGCCGGCATCTTTCACGCCGCTCGGTCGACTGCCCATTTTCGCAGTATCTTCGCTGCCCGCTCTTCGCTGATCTCGACCATCCGGGCGAGGCGCCGCTCCGGCCCTTCCTTGACGCGGCGGTTGAAGCCGGCCTCGTCGCCGAGATTGAGCAGGTCGTCGCCGCCGTCGAAGCCGAAGTCGGAGCCGAAGCCCTCCATGAGGGCGCCCCCTGCGCCGGCGCCGGCCGGCGAGAAGTCCGGCAGTTCGAGCCCGGCGGCTTCGCCTTCGAGCTTGCCCGCCTGTCCGCCGAAGCCCAGCTGGCGGGCAAGCGGCCGCATCCCGAACCATACCACCAGGAAGGCGACCGCGACGAAGGCGAGCGCGTTGATGATGCCGCCGAGGTTGCGCGTCAGCATTTCCATGATCCCCGGGCCCGGCACCGCCTGGTCGAGGAGCTGTGTCTCCACGAAATCCATGGCGTTCAGCGTAACGACGTCGCCGCGGCCCGGATCTATCCCGGCGGCGGAGGAAACGATCTTCTGCATCTCCTGGAGATAGGCATCGATTTTCGCCTGATCTGCCGGTTCGCCGGCCATGGCCGCGAGGCGCCCGCGATTGACGACGACCGCGATCGACAGCCGCTCGATCGAATAGCTGTTCTTGACGGTGGCGATCGTCTTGCTGTTGATCTCGTAATTCGTCTGCTCTTCCTTCTTCTCAGCCTCGTCGCTCGACTGCTGACCGGCTCCGCCGCGCGGCGCCGCCTGGGGGACGTTCTGCTGTACCGTTGCGGCATTGTCCGGCTGCTGCTGGCTGGACTTCTGCTCTTCTTTGATCACGCGCGTCGAGCGCTCGACGCGCGATTCCGGATCGAAGACCGTCTCCTGAATCTGCTGCGCATCGGTGTTGAGCCTGGCGGTGACGCTGGTGCGGAAATTGTCCATCCCGAGGAATGGCGCGAGAGCATTGTCGATCTTCTTTTCGAGATCGGACTGGACGTTCTGGACGACGCCGAGTGACTGATTGAGCGCGCTGTTCGACGGGTCGTCGCCGGATGCGAGCAGCTGGCCGGTCGAATCGAGGACGGTGACGTCGTCGACATCGAGGCCCGGCACGGAAGACGCGACCAGATGCCGGATCGAGGACGCGGCGCTACGGCCGACCGTGGCGCTTGCCCGTATCATGACCGAGGCCGTCGGCGTCTGCTCTGCCTTGCGGAAGCTGCCGCGCTCCGGCATGACGATGTGGACGCGTGCGGCGGCGATGCCGGAAATCTGCTGGATCGTGCGGGCGATTTCGCCCTCGAGCGCACGAACGCGGGTCACTTCCTGCATGAAGGACGTCAGTCCGAGCGAACCGACATTGTCGAAGAGCTCGTAACCGGCATTGGCGCTGCTCGGCAGGCCGCGCTCGGCAAGCAGCAGACGGGCCTTGCCGGTCATGCCGACGGGCACCTGGATGCTGCCGCCGTCGGTGCCGACTTCGAAGTCGACATTGGCCTCCGCAAGCGCAATGCTGATCTGGGTGACGTCGCTGCGTTCGAGACCCACATAGAGCGTCTCGAAGGACGGCCGGTTGACATAGATACCGGCACCGAGGACGAAGCCGATCGCCACGACGCCAGCCACGGCAAGCGCAATGAGCTTTCCTTGTCCGAGATTGCTCAGATTTTTCGTGAACGTCGAGAATTGATCGAACAGATTCATTCTGTTTCCGCACCCAGTATCGCAAGGCACCCACTCCGATTATCCGGTCGGTACCCTGCGCAGATCCAACATTCGGGTTTGCTGGAAAAACGGCCTGCGCTCAGCCGTTCTGCATTAGCCGCGAATCTACCAGCCCCGGAAGCGAAGCTAGGCCACGAAACTTGCGCGAACTTGGCGAAGGGCAGACATAGGCGAACTGTCGCGCAGCGCACCGCTCCGGCCGCACGGCCGCCCCCTCATCCGCCTGCCGGCACCTTCCCCCCGCAAGCGCTACGGCATGCACATATCTCTTGTTGTCCAGCCCTTCGCGGACTTACTCCGGAGTGGCGGCATCTGTATTTCCAGCAGTGGCGAGGCTTGGGGATGGGTCCTTGGGATCAAACCCGTATGCGCTGACATTGGCATTAGCGGTCACCCGCCCCTCATCCGCCTGCCGGCACCTTCTCCCCGCAGGCGGGGAGAAGGGACAAGCGGCGCCAACTGAACCCCGCATGCACCGCCCGCCCGAGGGAGCGAGCGGGGCGCGGCATATCCCTTCTCCCCGCCTGCGGGGAGAAGGTGGCGGCAGCCGGTTGAGGGGCAACCCCGACCGAGCGGGGTTGAGGCGGTTGGGTTCCCGAGGGATCCCTTTCATGAGCAGTATCCGCCGCACCGGCGCGCAAGAGATATGTGCATGCCGTAGCCCGCAAGCGGGGCGAAGGGACAAGAGGCATGCTCCACATGTCCGCTCTCCCTGCCTGCGCTAGGGTATATACATATCTGCTCCTCTGGCGGGAGCCGAGCCGTGGGGAGAAACCGGCTGGCTTCCAGTTTTGCGGTCTGCCGATGGCATCGTTTGGGATAGGTGAAGGTCAAGCCGCTTGTCGTCCCCACAAGGGGGGAGAATATTTGCGGCGGGGCCCGCTTCCCCTTCTGCGTTCTGCCCGTGGCATCGTTTTGGGCATGCGAAGGTCAAACCAATGTCGTCTGCCCCAAGGCAATGGTCCCGCGGGAGGGTCAGATGTATACAGGCCCTAGCCCGCGCGCGGGGAGAGGGTTAGGGTGAGGGGCGGGCGACCGAGCGCCTCAGAAGGCCTCGAAGTCGCCAGCCGCCTTGGTCAGCGGCTGCGAATGCCCATGCCGGAGGATACCGCTGCCGAGCGCCTTCTTCATGTCGGCAAGCTTGACGAGGCTGACTGCGGTGGTGACGTCGACCAGGCAGGTGTCGGGAATGGAGGCGGTGATGGTATCGATGAACTCCGCGAGCCCGCGCGCCTTCTGCACCGCGAGGTCGATGCCCTGCAGCACCATGATCCTGTCCGCGCCGGCGCCGTCATCGCTCATGAGTTGGGGCTCTATGCGCTCGATCAGATAGGCGACGTCGTGGAGCTCCGTGACGACGCGCATCAGCACGTCCGGCAGCGATTCTTCCGCGTGAGGCTGGTTGTGGTCTTTCTGCATTGTTCCTCACATGGCCTCGGCCGGTATGATCAGAAGAATTCGATGGGGCTTTCGGCCGGCTTCGGCACGGCGGGCCTCTGGTCCATCTGAAGCGCCCGCTGTGCCTCGACGCCTGTCAGGGCATATTGGCGCGCGCGCCCGGACGACGGCCAGTATTCGAGCTTGCGCCCGTGGTCGCCGCCGGTGCTTTCGCCGACGATGCGGATACCCTCGTCCATCAGGAACTGGCGTGCGAAGGCGGCATTCTGCTCGCCGACGTTCGAGAAACGCGCAATCGTCCTGGCACCGCCGAAGATTTTCGCCTCCAGCCGGTCGCGGCGCGCCCCCTGCTTCAGGAGGCCGTTGATGAGAAGCTCCATCAGGTGCACGCCGTAGCGCGTGGCGTCCGCGCCGGAACTCGGCGACGTCGCCGAACCCGGCAGCAGGAAGTGATTCATGCCGCCGACGCCGGCCGCCGGATCGCGCATGCAGGCGGCCACGCAGGAACCGAGAATGGTCGAAAGCACGATATCCGGATCGTTGACGACCTTGAACTCGCCCTGAATGACATGGACGCGCCTCCCGGCAGCCTCGGTGTTCATTTCAGCGCCCCGAACACGGCCTCGATCGCGGCTTTCATCTTTTCGATCGTGAACGGCTTTGCCAGCACGTTGTTGGCGCCGAGCGCAGCCGCCTTCTGCACCAGCGCGCGGTCGCCCTGTGCCGTCAGAATGATGAAGGCCGCCTTCTTGGTGGCGGGGTTTGCACGCACCGCCTGGAGCAGGCCCAACCCATCCATTTTCGGCATGTTGAAATCCGAGATCACCAGATGATGGGGATTCTGAGCCATGATCTTCATGCCCTGCTCGCCGTCACCGGCCGCGGTGATCTGCTTGAAGCCGAGTTGCTGCAGTGCGTCGCCCAGGAGCAGACGGCTCGTGACCTGATCGTCGACGATCAGAACTTTTATCTTTTCGGCGAGAGACATTATTCGATTCCTTCTTTTCGGGCAGCCGCCGTCTTCAAAATCTCCTCCCCGATCGATCCGAGGGGGAGCTGCGTTTCGACCGCGCCCAATTCATAGGCGACGCGCGGCATGCCGTAGACGACACAGGTCTTTTCGTTCTGACCGAAGGTGCGTGCTCCGGCATGCCGCAATTTCAGGAGACCGGCGGCGCCATCGCGGCCCATTCCGGTGAGAATCACCCCGATGGCGTTCCGGCCCGCCAGTTCGGCGACGGAATCGAACAGCACGTCGACCGAGGGACGATGTCCGTTGACCGGCGGATGATCCACCAGTCGGCAGCAGGGTGCTGCGGCATTATGGACCTCAAGATGGCGTTCGCCGCCGGGCGCCAGATAGACCCTGCCGACCTCGAGCCGCGCGCCATCCGTCGCCTCCTGGACCGTCGGGGCGCAAAGCCGGTTCAGCCGTTCGGCGAAGCTCTTGGTGAAGGTGTGCGGCATGTGCTGCGTGATCACCGTCGGCGGGCAATTCGCGGGGAACTTCTGCAAGACCGTGATCAGCGCCTCGACCCCGCCGGTCGAGGCTCCGATCGCGACGATCTTGCGCCCTGCCCGGTAGTCGGAAACGGCTGTCGCCGCCGGCGCGGCCGCCCTGTTGCTGGTGATCATGGACTTGCGCTGCGAACGCGCGGCCGCCTTGACCTTGTCGGCGAGATCGCGGAACGGATGCGTATCCCCCGGCTGGGGCTTGCCGACGCAGTCGAAGGCGCCGATCTCGAGCGCGGCGATCGTCGCTTCGGCGCCCCTATGGGTCAGCGTCGAGACCATGATCACCGGCATGGGCCTCAGCCGCATGATCTTGTCGAGGAATTCGAGGCCGTTCATGTTCGGCATCTCGATGTCGAGGGTCACGACATCGGGGTCGAGCTGCTTGATCGCCTGACGCGCCTCGAGCGCATCGGCAGCCTGACCGACGACCGTAATGTCCGGATCGGCATTGAGCACGGCGGAGATGAGGCCGCGCATGGTGGCCGAGTCGTCTACGACGAGAACACGTGCGGGAGCGCTCATGCCCGGCCCCCGTGGAACTTGCCGGTATGGCGATAGGTCGTGATGCCGATATTGTCGAACAGCGCCTTGGCATCCCCCGACACACGTTCCGAGTGGCCGATATAGAGGTGCCCGCCATTGTCCAGCACGCCGGCGAAGCGCGACCAGATCTTCATCTGCGTCGGCTCGTCGAAATAGATCACGACATTGCGGCAGAAGATCACGTCGAAGGGCCCCTTGATCGGCCACTGCGCCATGAGGTTGAGTTCGTTGAAGGTGATCAGCCGCTTGACGCGATCGTCGACCTGCCACTTGCGGCGGCCGCCGGCTTCGACCTCGCTGAACCATTGCTTGCGCATGGCAGGGTTCACCGTCTCGAGCGCCGTCGCATCGTAGGCGCCGGCCCGCGCCAGCGCCAGGATCTTCGGGTCGATATCGGTCGCGAGGATGCGGAAGTCGTAGTCCGCAGCATTGGGCAGCAAAGACAACACCGTCAGCGCGATCGAATAGGGCTCCTGGCCATCCGAACACGCCGCAGACCAGATGCGGACGCGACCGCCGTTCTTCGCGCGGGCGATAAGACCAGGCAGAACGTCTGTTTTCAGGTGCTCGAAATGATGGTTCTCGCGGAAAAAGCGGGTGAAATTCGTCGTGAGATGCGAAAGCATGTCGCGGCGCGCCGCCGCACCGGCAGGCGAAGCGACGAGCTGGCAGTAGTCGCGGAACCCCTTCAGTCCGAGATTGCGGATATGCTTCGAAAGCCGCGAATAGACGAGCGATGCCTTGGATTCGTTGAGATAGATGCCGGCATCCGCGTAGATCATCGCGGCGATCTCGGTGAGATCGCGGCGGGTCAGCGGATATTCTCCGCTCGCGAGACATTCGTCCGGATACGGCCTCTGATCGATGTTGGCCTGGACCCTCATGCCGCCTCCCTTTCCTCGCTCGGGAAGACCGAGTCGAGCTCTACGAGGCAGATCATGCGCCCCTCTATCGCCAACACGCCGCGTGCGAAACTCCGCTCGAAATCGGACGCGATGTCCGGCGTCGGCTGAATATCGCGATCGGAGACGGTGAGAATGTCGGAAACGGCGTCGACCAGCAGGCCGACCACCCTGCTCTTGACCTGCGCGACGATGATCACGTGCCGAACCGTCGGCTCGGCCGCCTTCATGCCCAGCCGGGCGGAGAAATCGACGATCGGCAGCACGGCGCCGCGCAGATTGATGACGCCGAGCACGTAGGCGGGCGCATGCGGCATCGGGGTCGCCGGCGTCCATCCGCGAATTTCGCGCACCGCCATGATGTTGACGCAGAATTCCTGGTCGCCGACGCGGAAGGCGATCAGCTCCCGTCCGCCATTGGTCAGATGTTTTGCGGCATTGGTCATGGGAATTATCCGGCTGCAGCAAGAGACATTTCAGGTTTCAGGGATTGCCCGCGCGACGCAGCGACGATGGCGTCTACATCGAGGATGAGTGCCACGCGCCCGTCGCCGAGAATTGTGGCCGCCGCAATGCCGGGCACATGCGTGTAGTTGGCTTCGAGGCTCTTGATTACCACCTGCCGCTGGCCCTGGATGGCATCGACCATCAACGCGCGCTGGCCGCCGCCTTCGGATTCGACGAGAAGCGCCACGCCTTCGACCGGGTTGGCCTGTGCCCCGCGGAAGTTCAGGATGCGGCCCACGTCTACGAGCGGGCAGAAGGAGTCGCGGATCGAGATCAGCCGCTGGCTGGAACCGAAGCTGTGGATCGCAGAGGCCTCCGGCTGCAGCGTCTCGACGATTGCCGTCAGCGGCACGACGAGCGTCTGGTTGGCGACGGTCACCACCATGCCGTCGAGGACGGCGAGCGTCAGCGGCAGGCTCATGGTGAAGATCGAGCCCTGGCCCGGCTTCGAAGAGATGTTGATGCGGCCGCCGAGTGCCTGGATGGAGCGCTTGACGACATCCATGCCGACACCACGGCCGGAAATGTCGGAGATCTTGTCGGCTGTGGAGAAACCAGCGTGGAAGATCAGGTTGTCGACCTCCTCGTCCGAAAGGTTTGCGTCCGCCGCAATGAGATCGTTGTCGATCGCCTTCTGGCGCACCTTCTCGCGATTGATGCCGGCGCCGTCGTCGGCAAGCTCGATGACGATGCGGCCGGAGCGGTGCTTGGCCGTGAGCCGCACGGTTCCTTCCGGGTTCTTGCCCGCGGCAACCCGCTTTTCAGGCGTCTCGAGGCCGTGATCGACCGCGTTGCGGATCATGTGCGTGAGCGGCTCGGCGAGCTTGTCGATGACCGTCTTGTCGACTTCCGTATTTTCACCCTCGGTGATGAGACGGACGGACTTGCCGGTCATGTCGGCGATTTCGCGGACGATGCGGGACATGCGCTGGAAGACCGGCTTGACCGGCTGCGCGCGGATCGCCATGACACTGTCCTGGATTTCGCGCGTAAGCTGCTGCAGTTCCTCCAGGCCCATATTGATCGACGACGTGCCGTTGGTGTCGTTTTCGATCACGCTCTGCGACAGCATCGCCTGGTTGATGACGAGTTCGCCGACGAGGTTGATCAGGCGGTCGACACGATCGAGATCGACACGAATGGTCGGGGTCGCGGCGGAAGCGGCCTGCTGGGCGGCAGCCTGTGCCGCCGATGCCGATTGGGAATTGCGGGCATTCTCCGGGGAGACGCGAGCCGTGGACTGCGCCATTTGCAGGACGTTGCTCGCCGTCTGCGCCGCCGCGACGGCCGCATTCCGGGAGTCGCCCTCGCTGGCGGCGGCCCGGTCCTCTTCCCCGGCAGGCGCCTGGGCTTCGTCCTCGAGGATCGAAAGATCGAAGGGGACGGGCTGCATCGGCAGGTCTTCGTCCATCCCGACCGTACCGCCGGCGAGCGCGACGTCGAGCTCGCAATCCCACTCGGCGAATTCGAACACGGAGCGGATCGCCTCTTCGCCCTTGTCGGTTTTGAGCGAAATCTTCCAGGAGAAATACGCCTCCTCCGGATTCATCCGGTCCAGCGGCGGCAGAGTGTCCATATTGCAATGGATGCTCATTTCGCCGAGACGCGAGAGATCGCGCAGGAGCAGCGTGGCGTCATTGCCCTTGGAATAAAGATCCGACTTGGGCTTGAAGACGATCTCATAGGTGGACGGTTCGATCGTCGGCTCGTCGCCTGTCTCGAAATCGTCGAAGGAGAAGGCAACGGGCTGGAAGCCTTCCTCGTTGACGACCGGAGCAGCCGGGGCAACGCCGGCCGGCGTCGTTTTCGGCGCGGACTCGGCGGCGGCTTGCGGCAGTTCGCCGTTGGCGAGCGCTTCGAGTTCCTTGATCAGTTGCCGGCTGCGCGCCTCGTCGACGCCGCCGCCGTCACGGGCGGCGTTGGTGAGATCGGCAAGCACGTCCGCCGATCTCAGCATGACTTTCAGGACGTCCTGATTGGGTTCCAGCCTGTTGGATCGAACGCAGTCGAGCGTCGTCTCGAACACATGCGCGAAGGAGACGAGATCGTCGAGCCCGAAGGCGCCGGCGCCGCCCTTGATGGAATGGACCGCACGGAAAACGGCATTCACCGTTTCCGGATCGCGATCGCCGTCATTGAGCTTGAGGAGACCCGATTCCAGTTCCGCGAGTTGCTCCTCGCATTCCTGGAAGAAAATCTCTTTGATTTCGTTCATATCCATTGGATGGCTGTCCCCGGATTTCAGGCCGTTACGCGCTCGATGGCATCGATCAGCTTGGTCGGGTCGAACGGTTTGACGATCCAGCCGGTGGCGCCCGCCTGCCGCGCGCGGTTCTTCTTCTCCGCATCGCTCTCGGTGGTCAGCACGAGGATCGGTACCGCACGGTAGCGATCGTTCTTGCGCACACCCTCGATGAAGCCGAAGCCGTCGAGGCGCGGCATGTTGATGTCCGTTACGATCACGTCGGGATTGGCCGTATCGAGCTTCTCGAGGCCCTCGACGCCATCCTCCGCCTGGATCGTTTCGAATCCGGCATTGTTGAGGGTGACGAGAAGCATGTTCCGGATCGTCCGGGAGTCGTCGACAGTCAGAACTCTCTTCTTCATTGCTCAAATCTCCTTTGCCATCAGGGGACCGATGTCCGCCCCGATGAGCTGTGTCGTCTTGATGAAAGCGTCGGACACCTCGGCAAAGGTGAAAGACAGGCGATCCGCTTCCCAGCTTCTCGCGGCGGCCATGAGCACCTGGACACAAAGCGTCCCAACGCGCTCGACCGCGGACGCGTCGATCGCCACGGCGCCGCCTTTCAGTGCCAGGAGCCTTTCATGCAGCACCGTTGCCTCGTTCAGGTCCAAAACCGGAGCGAGCATCAGCGTGTTTCGTGCGGAGTTTCTGCTGGCCATTTTTCCCTCGCTTGAAATGCTCTACCTAGCGCCGCCATCCGGCCAGATGACGTTCGGACGTGACTTCGCCGAACGGGCTCGTGGTCTCGTCTTCCGGCGCCTCTATCCTCATCCGCGGGGCGAAGCTCGCGGCCGATCTCGCCTGACGGTCGAGATGAAAGCGACGGATGGTCTCGCCCAGTTCCACGATGACGCCGTGAAGATCGTCGGTCGACGCGAGGGCCGCGCCCGCGAGTGCGGCGCTTCGGTTCATCGCCTGCGCGACCCCGCCGATCTCCGAGGTTGCGGAGGCGAGATCGTTCACCTGACATTCCGCCTCGCGGGCAATGCCGGTGACGGCCTCGTTTATGGAGACTACCTGTTCGGCGATGCTGCTGATCGCGTGCTGGGTCCGGCCGACGATCTCGACGCCGGCCACGACCTGTCCCTTGGTTCCGGTCACGAGTTGCTTGATCTCGCGCGCCGCTTCGCCGGAGCGTTGCGCGAGCGCACGCACCTCCTGTGCGACGACCGCGAAACCGCGGCCGCTTTCGCCGGCCCGTGCGGCTTCGATGCCCGCATTGAGCGCCAGGAGATTGGTCTGGAAGGCGATCTCGTCGATCACGCCGATGATCTGACCGATTTTCTCGGCAGAAGCCTCGATGTCGGCCATGGCCGAGATCGCCTGGCCGGCGATCTCGCCGCTGCGCTCCACCGCGATGCGGGTTCGGCTTGCCTGGGCCTCGGTCTCGCCGATCCGGATCGAACCGGTGCGGATCCGCTCGGTTACGGTGCCGAGGCTCACGAGATGCTGGTCGATGGCTTTCGCTTCTGCGCCGGCATTGCCTGAGAATTCGGCCGCACTGCCGCGCAGGTCCGAGACGATGGCCTCGGCCGCCGTGGCGCGTTTGTCGGCCGCGAGCAGCGCATCCCTGATCTGGCCCAATGCCGTGTTGAGGCCCGCCACGATCGGCTGGTAGGTATCCGGCGCATCTTCCGGAAGACGCGCGGTCAGGTCGCCCTCCCCCAGAGCCCGAAGAAAATCCGCGAAGAGTGTCTTCAACTCGCTTTCGTCGTCCCGGCGCTGCTCCGAAAGCTGGCGCTGGTGCTGCTGGCGCAGCGCGTTGAAACGCAGCGAAACCGCAATTTCCGTGTCGACGAAAGCGGCGCGCACGAGAGCGGCGACGAGGTCGCGGAGTTCCCTCCTGCGTGCCTTGCCGAGAGAGAGGATCGATTTCGGCCAGGCATCCTCGATCGCACCGAGGATAAGGTGCTCGAGCACGATCGCGTGGCTGGCGATCTGCCAGCGCGGGTCGAGACCCATGCGACTTTCGGTATCGGCAAGCACCTTCACGCGCTCGGCATAGAGCCCGTCGAAACGGGCGTCCGTGAGCACGTTCCAGTGCGACGACTGAAGATCGTGCAGGCGGTCGATCTGGCGGTCGCTGTCGAAGTGGCGCGCCGCATCGGGGCTCGCCTGCAGGCGGTGCGAGAGGGCTCGCAGCGCCAGTTCGATGCGTGGCGAAAGAGCCTGGCGGTGATCGCGCAGCAGCGCGCAGGCATCCTCGTCGAGACCGGCAAAGCGCAGGCGTTCCAGCAGGCTGCCCGCCTGGCCCTTTCTCGCCTGTTCTGACGCTTCCTGTTTCACGCTGGTCCCCGGCTGCTGATGCGTCCCGCATTCGAAATCCGCTGGGGAAGGGTCGCCGCCGGCGGCCGGTCACGCCCACCCGATGAGAGCAGCGCGCCCGGAAGCGCCCGCCATCGTCCGTCCCACAGTGATTTCAGTGAAAGTGGATACCGGACCGAAACCGGTACGGCGGTGCGGCATCATGCCTTGAGGAGAAGTCGAGACTTCCTATTCCGACGTGTTGGACCATGTTTATGGTTAATTCCTTGCTTGAAAGTTAATGCCTCCTGCCTCTTAACCGGAATCGCTAAAATTCAACCGGAGCTTTGCCGTCCACTATCGATGCAACGTTTTCTTTGAACGCAGCCACAGGTTTTCAATGATGAGAGTTTAGAATTGCGGATCTACTTGCCGTTCAGTATCGAAGCATACAGCGCCATGCGTCTCTCATCGGACGGGCAGAGGTCGCTAGAGCATTTGAAGTGCTGCATGTTTCTTGTGTCGTCTGCGATTCAAAACATGCAGGTGTAATGGCGCGAAATACGCGTTGAGTAGCATCTTCAGGCACAGGGCGGCATCATGACGGTGCACCACGGGACGTGAACAATGATTGTTCTTGGAATAGGCGCCATCATCACCGCAACGCTCGCAATGGCGGCGATATCGATCGTCGTCAATCTTGAGCACGGCCGCGCAACGAGCAGAACTTTCGTCTTCTGAGATTCCTTTACGGATCGCTCCGGACATGCGCGGCAGTGCGCCGGCGCCATGCCTCGGCATAAGCCGCATAGGCGTCCGGCTTGGCGGCCGGTATCGCCTCGGCCCCCGTCCTGACGCGGGCGCCCGCGACGAGGCAGGCGGCGCCGAGGCTCGTTCCCGTGCTGTTCAGCCTGTTGGCGAGCACCGGCCGGCCGGTGGCGGCCGCAAGCATCCTCAGATAGGCGTCGTTCAAGGCAAACGGCCCCTCGACCAGGATCTCGCCCCTTGCGCCGATCAGATCGAGGCAGGTCGCCGTCATCAGTGCAAGATGAAAGGAGACGACCGCGAGCCGTTCGGCGGGAGCGAGCTTGTCTTCGTCCGCCGTCCAATGGGGCCTCGCAGCCGGAAACGGCCCTGAACCACCCGGCAGCGACGGCAGCAGCATATGCCCTTGCTCCAGGACACTCGCTTCCGCCTCCGGCGAGGCCGTCGGCGGATCGTCGCCGATCAGCAGGGAATAGGCGCGCCCGCCCATGAAGCGGGCCGAAGGCACCGGATCGCCGAGTGCGTTGACGTTGATGAGCGTGTCGCGCCGCTCGTCGAGTTTCACGGGCTCGGCGCCGACCGCGAGCATCACGACCCAGGTCCCGGTCGAGGCTACGGAGAATGGCGCCTGGCGCGTAATGAGATGCGGCAGCAACGAAGCGTTGGAATCGTGAATGCCGCAGTGGACCGGCGTTTCCGGTGGCAGACCGGTCTCATCCGCAACCTGCCGAAGCAAGGGACCAAGCACGTCGCCCGCCCTTCGCACCGGCGCAAAGAGATGGCGCCAGCCCTGCTCGTCGACCATCGACGAGAAGGTTGCCGCCTTCGGGTTCCAGAGATCGGTGTGGCAGCCGAGCGAGGTCAACTCGTTCGTCCTGACCCCCGTCAAGCGGTAGGACCAATATTGCGCATAGGTGAGGATCGTCGCGACGCGGGCGAAATGCTCCGGAAACATGCGCTGCTGCCAGAAGAGCTGAGCGCCGACATTGAGCCCCATCGGCAGGCGAGCCGAACCGGTCTCCGTGAAGGGAGGGCGCGCCTTCTCATATTCCTCCGCGAGCGCATCCGGCCCGGTGAATTCATAGTCCAGAACCGGCAAGGCGAGTTCGCCCGCTTCGTCGAGCAGCACGGCGGTCGCGCCGTGCGTGGTCACCGAAATCGCATCCACCGGGTGCTCGCGGTGAAGCGCCGCTAGACTGTCAAGAACGAAACGCCAAAGGCGCTCGGTGTCGAAATGCGGGTAGGGCCCGTCGTCGCTCACGCCATTGCCGGACTTGCGCACGGCGATTTCCTCGAAGCGCTCGAGATCGACCAGTGCGACCTTGGCGTTTGTCTTGCCGATATCGATGACGGCGACGGTTTTCATCATCATTTGAGGTGGAAGACGGTTTTGAGCGGCACGGCGACCGGCTCGTTGTCGGCGCGGGTCTCCATGATATCGGCCATATGGGCCCACCATTTCCGCATCACCGGATGCGACGGCAGGTCGCCCATCCTGTGATCGTCCGACCGCCAGAGCACGCCGAAAAGCAGGCAGTTCTCCTCATCGAGGTGGATCGAATAATCGGAGACACCGGCGTCCTTCAGGAGCGTGACCAGCTCCGGCCAGATCGCGTCGTGACGCGCCTGGTATTCGGCGGCCTTGCCGGGATGGAGCCGCATGCGGAAGGCATATTTTTCCATGACTTGCATCTCAATGAACGGGACGGCGGCGGGCGCGCTGCCAGAGGATCGGCAGCGCGATCACCGAAATCAGGAGCAGGCCGATGAAGATCGACATGACGATGCCGGGCACGTTCAGGAGGCCGAAGCCGAAGGTGACCATGCCCATGATCAGCGCCGCCAGAACGACGCCGGGTATCGTGCCGGAGCCGCCGAGGATATTGACGCCGCCGAGCACCACCATGGTCACGACCTCGAGCTCCCAGCCGAGCGCGATCGAGGGCCGTGTGGAGCCGAGCCGCGAAGTGAGGCAGACGGAGGCGAGCCCGGCCATGAGGCCGGTCAGCAGGAAGAGCGTGAACTTGACCCGCCCGACCCGAACGCCGGAAAAGAGTGCAGCCGTCTCGTTGTTGCCGATGGCATAGACGGCACGGCCGAAATTCGTCCTGTGCAGCAGGACTCCGTAAATGACGGCGAGCACGACGAAGAGCGTGAACTCGAAGGAGAAAACCCACCAGACATAGCCCTGGCCGAACCAGGCGAAGCTCTCGGGATAGCCGGTAAAGGCCTGGTCGCCGAGCACGATGAAGGACAGGCCGCGAAACAGGCTCATGGTGCCGATCGTCACCACGATCGACGGCAGGCCGAGGCCCGTGATCAGGAGCCCGTTGACGAGACCGCAGAGGAGACCGACGCCAAGGCCGATCGCGACGAGCGCCGGCGTGTCGAAACCGAGTTGCACGGCATAGCCCATGGCGGTCGAGGCAAGGGCGATGATGGAAGCGACCGAGAGGTCGATCTCGCCGGAGATGATCACCAGCGCCATGGCGAAGGCGATCATCGCCTTCTCGGTGAAGTTGAACGTAGCGTCGGAGAGGTTCCACGGATCGAGGAAATAGGGCGACGCCAGCGAATTGCCGAGGAAGATCACGATGGCGACCACGAAGAGCAGCGCTTCCCAGCTCTTTAGAAGGCGAGCGCCGCCTCCTTGCAGGCGATCGGGAATGTTGCGGGGAGAAATTTGCGCGTCCGCCATCAGACCGCCTCCGCTTTCTTGAGAATGACCCTGCCCTTGCGCCGCTCGGCGCGGGCGTTGACGGCGACCGCGATGATGATGACCGTTCCGGATATCGCCAGTTGCGCGAAGGGCGAGATATTGATGACCGGCAGAGCGTTCTTGATCACGCCGAGGAAGAGCGCTCCGAGGACCGCGCCCGCCACCGAGCCGATGCCGCCGGCAATCGAAATGCCGCCGATGACGCAGGCCGCGATGATGTCGAGCTCGAAGCCGGCCGCGATGTCCACATAGGCGACCGCATAGCGCGATACCCAGAGGTAGCCCGACAGACCCGCAAGCGCGCCCGAGAGACAATAGGCGAAGAAGCGCGTACGTCCGACATCGATGCCGGTGTAGACGGCTGCGTGCGGATTGCCGCCGACGGCATAGAAGGCGCGCCCGAGCGGCGTGCGACCCATGACCAGGAACATCAGCGCGACTATGACGAGCGAGAGCCAGGAAAGCACCGGCATGCCGGCCACATCCAGCCGCGGCAGCGCCTTGAAGGCGTCGCTCATCTCATGGGCATTGATCCACTTGCCGTTCGTCAGCACGAAGATGAGGCCGCGATAGATCGTCAGCGTCCCGAGCGTGACGACGATCGGGGGAATATTGAGCTTCCAGACCAACGTGCCGTTGATCGCCCCGAGGAAGCCGCCCAGCGCCATGACGGCGACAATGATGAGCGGTATCGGCAAGCCGGGAAAGGCGTTGTTCAACATGGCCGCGACCATGCCGCAGAGCGCGAGGTTCGCCGCCATCGACAAATCGATGCAGCGGGTGAGAATGACGGCCATCTGCCCGAGCGCCAGGATGACGAGGATAGAGGTGTCGCTATAGACGCGCGCGAGATTGGACGGAGCCACGAAAGCCGGAAAGCGCAAGGCGATCAGGGCAAGCAGCACGGCAATCGCGACGACGAGCAGGATTTCTCGGTTCTTGAGGAGCCTGGCCATCATGCGGCCCTCCCATCGGCTTGCGTTTCGATGCCTGCGGCGGCCCGCACCAGCTTCTCAGCGGTCAGTTCAGACCGCTCGTATCTTCCGGCGACGCGCCCCTCGCGCATGACGATGACGCGGTCAGACATCCCCATGATCTCGGGAATTTCCGAGGACACCATGATGACGCTCAAGCCTTGCGCCGCAAGCTCGCTCATGAAGGCATGAACGGCGGCCTTGGAGCCGATGTCGATGCCCTTGGTCGGCTCGTCGAGGATGATGACCTTCGGCCGGGTCGCGAGCCACTTGGCGATGACCACCTTCTGCTGGTTGCCGCCGGAAAGCGTGCCGACGTCCTGATCGAGCGCGGCGGCCCGCAGATCGAGGCGGGAGGTGTATTCGCGCGCCAGCGCGAATTCCTCGGCAAGCCGCAGGAAGCCCGAGCGCGAGGTGTGTGAAAGCGAGGGCAGCGTCACATTCTGGAAGATCGGCATGCCGATGATCGCCCCCTGCCGTCCGCGCTCTTCCGGCACATAGACGATGCCTGCGCGGATCGCCTCCGCCGGGCTGCGGATGACCAGCACCTCGCCATCGAGCTTCACGGCACCGGCGGACGGCCGGGTGATGCCGATCAGCGACTGCATGAATTCCGAACGCCCGGCGCCGACCAGGCCATAGAAACCCAGGATCTCGCCGCGCCTGAGTTCGAAGTTGATGTCCTCGAATTCGGTCGGGTGGCGATAACCGGAAACGGTAAGCACCGGCTGACCGATGGTCACCTCCTTCTTCGGATAGACGGAGCCGACGGCGCGGCCGACCATCATGCGGACGAGATCGTCCTGGCTGACGTCGGCGATCAGCCCTTCGCCGATCATCGCCCCGTCGCGAAAGACGGTATAGCGGTCTGCGATGCGGAAGATCTCATCGAATTTGTGGCTGATGAACAGGACAGCCTTGCCGTCGGCCTTGAGCCGTTCGATCAGATCGTAGAGCTCGTGAATTTCCTTGTGCGACAGCGCGGCCGTCGGCTCGTCCATGATGACGACGCGCGCATCGACCGAGAGCGCCCGGGCGATCGCGACCAGATGCTTCTTGGCGATGCCGAGATCGCGCAGGCGGATCGTCGGGTCGAAATCGGCGCCCGCGCGGCCTAACAGGGCCTGAGCGTCGGCGTTGAGCTGCTTCCAGTCGATGAGGCCGAAGCGGTTGCGCGGTGCGTGGCCGAGAAAGATGTTTTCCGCGACGGAGAGCTCGTCGAAGAGCACCGTCTCCTGATGAATCGCCGTGACCCCGGCGCGGGACGCCGCAAGGGCGGTCGGAAAGGTGGTCTCCGTGTCGCCGAGCCGGATGGTGCCCGCATCAGGCTGATAGATGCCGGTCAGTATCTTGACGAGCGTCGACTTGCCGGCGCCGTTTTCGCCGACGAGCGCCGTCACCGAGCCGGGATAGAGAGCGAGCGAGACATCGGAAAGAGCGCGCACGCCCGGAAAGGACTTCGATATGCCTTCAAGCGCAATGGCGGGCTTCATCCGCGATGTGGTTGTGTCCTGCAACAAGAGTGGATCCACCAGTTCAGTCGTTTCAATTGGGTGGCGGCCAAGCCCTCGATCACATGAGGCTGCCCCTCTCCTCGGGTTCAACCTGAGGACTAGCCCTCTCCCCGCAGGCGGGGAGAGGGCGGCCGGCAGGCCGGATGAGGGGCAAACACCCCAGCACGATCAGAAGATCTTCGCGAATTCCTCGACGTTCGAGGCATCATAGACGAACGGGTCGGCCATGGCGCCTTCGTTGTTCTCGTCGAGCTTGACCGTGCCCATGCGGCCCATCTTGAGTTCCGCGCCGGGCTTGGCTTCGGCACCGTTGATGAGGTCATAGGCGATCATCGTTGCCGAATAGCCGAGGTCGATCGGGTTCCAGATGGCGAAGGACTTCGAGGCGCCGGACTTCACGTGTCCGGCCATTTCGGAGGGAAGGCCGAGACCGGTGACGTTGATCTGGCCGATCTTGCCGGCGTCGGTCACGGCCTGCGCCGCGGCGACGATGCCGACGGAGGTCGGCGCGATGATGGCCTTCAGGTTCGGATGGGACTGGATGAGCCCTTGCGTCTCGCGATAGGACTTGTCGGCCAGGTCGTCGCCATAGACGGTGGCGACCACATTGATGCCTTTGTAGTTGCCCTGGACCTTCTTCATTTCGGCGATCCACGTATTCTGATTGGTCGCCGTTGCGGAGGCCGAGAGCACTGCGACATCGCCGCCTTCGGGCAGATTGTCGGCGGCGAGCTTGATGATCATGTTGCCGATCAGCGGGCTCGATGACGGATTGAGATGCATCAAGCGGCCTTCCTTGGCCACACCCGAATCCCAGGAGATGACCTTGATGCCGCGGTCCATCGCCTTCTTCAGTGCCGGGACGAGCGCGTCCGTGTCGTTGGCCGAAACCGCGATCGCATCGACTTTCTGCGCGATCAGCGAGTTGATCACTTCGATCTGGCCTTCGGCCGTCGTCGAGGTCGGGCCGGTATAGATGATCTCGACGTCGCCGAGTTCCTTGGCCGCTTCCTGAGCGCCCTTGTTGGCGGCTTCGAAGAAGCCGATGCCCAGTGCCTTGACGACAAGCGCGATCTTCTTGTTTTCCGCATGAGCGGCATTAGCCATCAGCGCCACGGCGACGGCGGCCGTCACCATCAATGATTTCAGGACTTTCATCGTTTTTTCTCCTCCCATGGGCCCGCATCCGGAGTGGCTGCGTCTTCCTGCCCGAACAATCATTTCCCGATCTTCACCCGGAAGCTCGGGACATCAGCTCCTCTCCCCATGCTTCATGCGGATGTCGAAGCCTTTTCGGCGTCGGCCTTGGCGCTCTGAGCGGCGACGATCAGGCTGACGCCGGCATTTTCAAGCATCGAGGCATGTCTGTCCTCGATACCTGAATCGGTAATGACGGTGGCGATGCGCTTGAGGCCGCACAGAATGAGGCTCGAGCGCCTGTGAAATTTCGAGGAGTCGACGAGCACGACGAGGTCGTCGGCCTGGTCGATCAGCTTCTGCTCGGCCTGGATCAGCAGCGGATCGGCCTCCATCAGCCCGAGAGGCCCCAGCCCCTGCGCCCCCATGAACATGCGCCGCGCATAGAAGTTGCGCGTCACGTCGTTCTCGAAGGGGCTCAATATGATGTTCTGCTCGCGATAGATCGTCCCGCCCGACAGCATCACGGTGTTCTTCGAATGCTTGAGCAGGTGTTCGGCGATCGGGAAGGAATTGGTGAAGACCTGCATCCGGCGATTGGCCAGGAAATGCACCATCTGAAAGGTCGTGGTGCCGCCATTGATGATGATCGGCTCGCCGTCCTGACAGAGCGCCACCGCTTCCCGGGCGATCGCCTGCTTCTCCCGCGCATGCAGACCTTCGTTCACCCGGAAGGGACGGCCGGCAAGGCCTACGAACTGCGGAGGGTTGATCGCTTCGGCACCGCCCCTGACGCGGCGCAGCCGCTTCTGCACATGCAGCGCCGCGATGTCGCGGCGGATCGTCGCCTCCGAGCTGCCGGTGAGATCCACCAATTCGGGCACGGTTGCGACCGGCTTTTCCTGCACCGCCGACAGGATGATCCTGTGTCTTTCTTTCTCGTGCATGCGCTCCTCCGATGCTCCGCATGCTTCCATCCATTCCGAGCATTGTCAATCACAATCAATCATGTTTTTCCATTGTGCGGCGCATCATGAACGTTTTTGATCGTTTTTGATTGACATCCGCGTAATCACCGTGTGATCTGGTGCCAATCATATGGCCGCGGTTCATGTTGCGGCAGCCAGATCAGCGGGAGGAGTTGGACATGCTCGACAAGCACCAGGGCGCGCGCCTTGCCAATCTTTGGGACGACGGCAAGGCGGCAGGAATGACCGAGCCGGAAAAGCTCCTCTACCGTTCGAACCTCCTCGGATCGGACAAGCGGATCACCAATTACGGCGGCGGCAATACCTCCGCCAAGGTCATGGAAAAGGATCCGCTGACCGGCGAAATTGTCGAGGTCCTCTGGGTCAAGGGCTCCGGCGGCGACGTCGGCACGATCAAGATGGATGGCTTCTCCACCCTCTACATGGACAAGCTCCGCGCGCTGAAGGGCATCTATCGCGGCGTCGAATTCGAAGACGAGATGGTCGGCTACCTGCCCCATTGCACTTTCAACCTCAACCCCCGCGCCGCCTCGATCGACACGCCGCTGCACGCCTATGTTCCGAAGCCGCATGTCGACCACATGCATCCGGATGCGATCATCGCCATCGCCGCCTCGAAGAACAGCAGGGAACTGACGAGCAAGATCTTCGGCGACGAGATCGGCTGGCTGCCGTGGAAGCGGCCTGGCTACGAACTCGGCCTCTGGCTTGAAAAGTTCTGCCAGGAGAACCCGGATGCGCGCGGCGTCGTGCTCGAAAGCCACGGCCTCTTCACCTGGGGCGACACGGCGAAGGAGGCTTACGAGACGACGATCGAGATCATCAACCGCGCCATCGCCTGGTTCGAGACCGAGAACACGGGTCCCGCCTTCGGCGGCCGGTCCAAACCGGTGCTCGCCGCCGCCGATCGCGCCGCCATCGCCAAGAAGCTGATGCCGGTGATCCGCGGTCTCATCAGCGCGGGGGAAAGCAAGGTCGGTCATTTCGACGACAGTCAGGCGGTGCTCGATTTCGTGACTTCGACCAGCCTCGAGCCGCTGGCGGCGCTCGGCACGAGCTGCCCCGACCACTTTCTGCGCACCAAGATCCGGCCGCTGGTCGTCGATTTCGACCCGGCGCAGCCGGATGTCGGCAATACCCTTGCGGGCCTGCCCGAGGCGATCGCCACCTATCGCGCCGACTACGCTGCCTATTACGAGCGCTGCAAGCGCGCCGACAGCCCGGCCATGCGTGATCCGAACGCGGTGGTCTATCTGGTGCCGGGCGTCGGCATGATCACCTTCGCCAAGGACAAGGCGACGGCGCGCATCTCGGCAGAGTTCTACGTCAATGCGATCAACGTGATGCGCGGCGCGTCCGGCGTGTCGACCTATGTCGGGCTGCCGGAGCAGGAAGCTTTCGATATCGAATACTGGCTGCTCGAAGAAGCCAAGCTGCAGCGTATGCCGAAGCCGAAGAGCCTTGCCGGGCGCATCGCGCTCGTCACCGGCGGCGCCGGCGGCATCGGCAAGGCGACGGCCAACCGGCTGATGCAGGAGGGCGCCTGCGTGGTGCTTGCCGATATCGACGAGACGGCGCTCGAAGCTGCTCAGACGGAGCTTTCCACCCGATACGGCAAGGACTTCGTCCGTTCCGTCAACATGAACGTCACGAGCGAGGCAGCCGTCGAATCGGGCTTCGGCGACGCGCTGCTTGCCTTCGGCGGCCTCGATATTCTCGTTTCCAATGCCGGCCTCGCCACTTCGGCGGCCGTGGAGGACACGACGCTGGCGCTCTGGAACAAGAACATGGACATTCTCGCGACCGGCTACTTCCTGGTCTCGCGCGAGGCTTTCCGCATCTTCCGCAACCAGAAGGCCGGCGGCAATGTCGTTTTCGTCGCCTCGAAGAACGGGCTTGCGGCCTCTCCCGGGGCGTCGGCCTATTGCACGGCGAAGGCGGCCGAAATCCACCTCGCCCGCTGCCTGGCGCTCGAAGGAGCGTCGGCGCAGATCCGCGTCAACGTGGTCAATCCCGACGCGGTTCTGCGCGGCTCCAAGATCTGGACCGGCGAATGGAAGGAGCAGCGGGCAGCAGCCTACAAGATGGACGTCGACGAACTGGAGGCGCATTACCGCGAACGCTCGATGCTGAAGCTCAGCGTCTTCCCGGAAGATATCGCCGAGGCGATCTACTTCCTCGCTTCCGACATGTCGGCGAAGTCCACCGGCAATATCGTCAATGTCGACGCGGGCAATGCCCAGTCCTTCACCCGCTGATAGGGAGGCTCCGATGACCCTGATGATCAGCACATCCGTCCTCGATGCCGAGAATGCGAGCCGCCGGGACGCTCTGACACGTGACTATGAAAGCCTCGGCGATCGCCTCGCCCGCCGCGGCATCGATATCGATGCGGTGAAGGCCAAGGTCGCGGCCTACGGCGTTGCGGTCCCGTCATGGGGCGTCGGCACCGGCGGCACGCGCTTCGCCCGTTTCCCCGGCCCCGGCGAGCCGCGCAACATATTCGACAAGCTTGAAGACTGCGCCGTCATCCAGCAATTGACGCGGGCGACGCCGGCCGTGTCGCTCCACATCCCCTGGGACAAGGTGTCCGATCTGGGGGCGCTGAAGGAGAAGGGCTCGGCGCTCGGCTTGAGCTTCGACGCGATGAACTCGAACACCTTCTCGGACGCGCCCGGCCAGGCGCACTCCTACAAGTTCGGCTCCCTTTCGCACACCGATTCCGCGACCCGGCGCCAGGCGATCGAGCATAATCTCGAATGCGTCGAGATCGGCAAGGCGCTCGGTTCCAAGGCATTGACGGTCTGGGTCGGCGACGGCTCCAACTTCCCCGGCCAGAGCAATTTCACCCGGGCCTTCGAACGCTATCTCGACTCGATGAAGGCAGTTTACGCGGCGCTTCCGGATGATTGGCGCATCTTCACCGAGCACAAGATGTTCGAACCGGCCTTCTACTCTACGGTCGTGCAGGATTGGGGCACGAACTACCTGATCGCACAGGAACTCGGGCCCAAGGCCTTCTGCCTCGTCGATCTCGGGCACCACGCGCCGAACGTCAACATCGAGATGATCGTCGCGCGGCTGATCCAGTTCAAGAAGCTCGGGGGCTTCCATTTCAACGATTCGAAATACGGCGACGACGATCTCGATACCGGATCGATCGACCCCTACCGCCTGTTCCTTGTCTTCAACGAGCTCGTCGATGCGGAGACACGCGCCGCGAACGGTTTCGATCCGGCCCATATGCTCGACCAGAGCCACAACGTGACGGACCCGATCGAAAGCCTGATGACCAGCGCCATGGAGGTTGGCCGTGCCTATGCTCAGGCGCTTATCGTCGATCGCAAGGCACTTGCAGGCTATCAGGAGGAGAACGATGCGCTGATGGCATCAGAAACACTGAAGACTGCCTTCCGGACCGACGTCGAGCCCATCCTCGCCACGGCCCGCCTGGAAAATGACGGCGCAATCGCGCCGGTTGCCGCCTACCGGGCAAGCGGCTACCGCGCCAGGGTGGCGGCCGAGCGTCCTGCAGTCGCCGGCGGTGGCGGCGGCATCGTCTGAACGGCACCGTCTGAGCGGCACCGTCTGAGCGGCACCGGCAGCGACTTTCTCCGAACCAGAACGGTAGAAAGTCGCGGCAGCGGCGCAGAAGGCATTCCGCGGTCAAAAATTCAGCGCGCGACCAAATTGCCTTCTATCTCATTCCGAAACATGGTTTATCCTCTTCTTCCGATACAACGAGAGGGTGATTCATGGGCATTGAAAGCATTCTGGTATTCCTGATCGTCGGCGCGGTTGCAGGCTGGCTTGCCGGTTTGATCGTCAGCGGAGGCGGCTTCGGTCTGCTCGGGAATATCGTGATCGGCATCGTCGGCGCCTTCATCGCTGGCCTTCTCTTCCCGGCCATCGGGATCAGCATCGGCACCGGCATCTTTTCTGCCATTATTCACTCGACGATCGGCGCCGTGATCCTTCTGGTGCTGATTCGCGTCGTCAAACAGGCCTGATCCGCGTTACCATCATACGGTCCGCGCCAGGCGTGGACCGGCCATCGCAAGCCAATGAGCGGAGGCGAAAATGACCGAACTCTACGCGGAAAAGATCGAAGACGCGCTCAAGTCGTACATCGCGGACCACCCCGGTACCCTGACGCGCGAACAGGCGATCTCCACGATTCTCGAAACCTGGTTCGCAAGCCACGGCTACCTGCCGTCGCAGCAGGAAGGGATGCGTCCCGAAGATCTCGATGCCTCGAATGACGACTGAAATGTGCCGCGCCCGAACGGCGGTTTTTAGCCATGCGCGGCCTGCACGCTGATTTCATCCAAAGTACAGATTGCCAGAAATGAGTCTTGCTTCCGTCAAACAGTTCTTTTCCCGGCACGCGCCGGACATCGACGTCATCGAGCTGGAGCAAAGCACCGCAACCGTGGCGCTCGCGGCAGAGGGTCATGGCGTCGAACCGGCGCAGATAGCCAAGACCCTCGCGCTCCGGGTCGGCGACGAAATCATCCTCATCGTCACGCGCGGCGATGCGCGCCTCGACAACAAGAAATACAAGGCGCGGTTCGGAACCAAGGCGCGCATGCTCGGCTTCGACGAGGTCGAGGCGGAAACGGGCCATCCGGTGGGCGGGGTCTGTCCCTTCGGCCTCGCCAAGCCCCACAGCGTCTATTGCGACGAGTCGCTCAAGTCGTTCGACATCGTCGTTCCCGCCGCCGGTGCGACCAACGCCGCCGTCCATATCAGCCCGGAGCGGATGGCCGAGCTGACCGGTGCAAAATGGATCGATGTCTCGGCGGTGTAGCGTCTACGTGCCGCAGCACGCAGTGGTCCCGGAACAGCGGCCTTGGAATGGCCACATAGTTTAACTGAATGCTGGCATTCCCACCCCGCGAAGCAGGCCGATGAGTCGGAATGCCATCGCGCTGTAGATCTGGAGCGGTACGGAGAATGAGAGCACTCGCATGCGCCTTCACCATCGCCATTATGGCGGCATGCCCGACGCAAGCGATGGACCGGTCCCTCGTCCGGCAATTCGAGAAGCTCGATCCCCAGACGCGGCTGGAGCAGCGTTGCGACACGGAAGCGATGGAGCGGATCGGCGCAGACAAGAACCGGTTCAAACCGGACAAGGTCATCGCCTATACCTTTGCCGATCCCGTCATGAAAGGCGACAAGATGAAGGCGACGGGCGCGGTATTCCGAAGCAAGGGGGACTGGTACAAGCTGGCATTCAGGTGCAAGACGGATTCCGAGCACCTCGAGGTACTGTCCTTCGAATACAAGATCGGAGAACGCGTGCCGCGGGAGAACTGGGACCAGCTCTATCTTTACCCCTGAGGGAGCCGCACAATCTCGTCTAAAGGACCGCCATCAGGAACACGAAGGACCCGAGCGACAGTACGGCGATGATGCTCATCAGCACCTTCATCATGTGTTCCGTCATTTCGTACATCCTACCCAACTCCCCAGGAAGACGAATGCCGCACCTGCGCCGGACCGACGGGCCAGCCGGCCCGTCATCATCGACGTCAAGAATTTTGTAAGAAATTGGTTAACAAATCACTTCCATGGGCGTGGTCCGGCTTGCTTCGCCCCGCGACCCGCATTGGCGCGCGATTAACGCAGGACCCCGCCTGTCTTCGAACCGCCCTGCGACTGCCCGCCTCCCGGGCCGCCCTGCGACACGCCGCCGCCATGCGCGCTACCGGGATTTGGTCCGTCCGGCCCGTTGCCGTAACCGTTGTTGCCCTTCGAACCACCACCGCCACCGCCGCCCGACTTGGCGATCGCATTCGAGGTGAGGCTCGTGGAAAGCAGCATGGTGACGGCGGGTGGCGTCACCACCGCGAAGCGCCCACAGTTCTTCAGAAACTCGCGCCGGTCTTCGTCGCTGCGCGACGGCAGCCCGTTTGGCATTTCGGAACTCATGGACGCCTCCCCTGTGCGTTGACTGTTTCGCCGAATTTACAGTAATATTTTGCCAGACAATAGTGTTACATTTGGGTGCGTCCCGGAATATAGAATACTATATAATCAATTGTAATTAATCACAGATAGCTACAAATATATATTTCCGCTTACATTAAAGAACGTTACGGTAAACCGGCACCTTCAGTTATCAATATCTGTCCTAGATCTTTCCTGACGGCCTCGACCGAAAGATGCGTCGTAGCTCGCGGATTTTCCGCTTGGCCTCCTGGCGCCGCGATGGGTATGGCGCACCGCCGTACCGGTCCCAGGACGGGTAGTGGGCGATCTCGGTCAAGAGCGTGAAAACGGTGAGGGGGACGACGAGATAATCCCTTCCAAGCTGGCACCTTCTCCGTTGCAATTGAAGCCGCGGCAGCTTCCCGGCAGACAAACCGGACGCCCCGCCTATCCCGAACAGCGTGTCGGCCGTCAGAATTTGCGTCTCGATCGCATGTCTTTCGTAGCCCCTGGCGAAAAGCGACATCAAATGCTCCCAGTCGACGCTGTCCGAGGCTGCGAGCTTCGACAGATCGAGAAGGTGTCGCAGATCGATCAGGCCGCGCCAGTAGTCGCCATCCTGGAACTGATCATGCAGGATCAGGAAGACGATCTGGGCAAAGGGCGACGGAACGCAGACGTCTCCTCCATCGAGGGCTATCCTGCGGCTGTGCCCATACAGCCATTCGATGTCGCTGAAGGAGGCCGGCCCTTTCGGCCGGCATTGAAGATCGATGCTCCCAGCATCCGTCGGCCGCTCCAGGACTGCAGGCAGATGGAATTTGGGGTTTCCCGGCCATGAACCGCTGCCGGCGGCAAGGCGGATCTCGTAACCGATGTCCTGCAGTGCTCCAATCGATGAGGCCATGTCGGCGGGGCGGACGAGAATATCGAGGTCGGTCAGCATCCGCGCTCCGATCTCGTCCGGCTTCTGTCCGACCAGGATTGCCGCACCCTTCATGAGGACCGGCTCCACGCCGATGCGGTTGAGGCAGTGTACCGCCTCGGTCAGTTGCGCCAGCAGTCTCCTGTTGCGCTCCGCGTTCCTGTCGTAAATCAGAGAAAGGTATCGGCGGACATCCTCGGGCACGTCCCCCGCATATTTCCTCGCCGCGAGAGCGAGCGAGGAAACCGTCAGGCTTTCATTCGCAAGCGCGATGACGTGCTCCCAGTCCACGTCAGCCGGAGGATTGCCTTTGAGGCAGGATGTGAGCGCAAGAAGGCTTCGGTAGCTACGACCCGTCATGGTGCCCGCTCAGCATCTCTACGGCCTCGTCCAGTCGCATATAGGAAAGCTCGATGGCACTGGCGCCGCGGATAGCGCCCAGCAGGGCGTCGAACTGCGACAGATCGAGGCGCCGTGTCGGCGTAAAGGCGCCGAGAAAGAGTTCCGACAGAACCCGCGCCGGTTCGACCGCGGCAAGTGCGGTCCGACCTTTGCGGCGGCGCAGAAGCGCGATGGTGCCGAGCGGTACCGCATCGTCAGACGCAAAGGGGACCGACGCAAGGTAGCGGACATATTGGTTGTCGAGGCGGCGATGAACCGGCGCCGCTTCGATCGTGCCGCGCATGCCTTCGAGGAGACCCCATGAGCCGCGCTTCAGAGCAGGGGCGAAGGGAACGCCCCGCAGCAGGCCGTCCGGCCTCATCAGCGCGATATCGTCGCCGCCGCAGGCAAAGCCTGCTTCGAGGAGCGCGAGGGCGAGGGTCGACTTGCCCGCGCCCGGCGCGCCGCAAATCAGAAGCCCCTTCCCGTTCTTCACCAGGAGGGCGGCATGAAGCGCGACCTTCGTGCCGAGGCTTGCCAGCACATCCTCCGTCAGCAGCGCTTTCAGCGCCGGCACCGCTTCGTTGACCGCGACGATCATACCGGGGGAACGGCTGCGGCTGACGCACACGCGGTTGCCGAACTTGGCCACCGCGTAGGAGGCCGACGGCTTCAGGCCCTCCGACGCCTGATGATCGAATACGGGCAAGATCAGATCGAGGAGACCTCTATCGTGATAGGCTATCGAGACGGCGGCTCCCTGCAGATCCAGCACATGCGTGTGCAGCGGCTCCCCCTCCTCGGCGTCGAAAGCAATCTCCAGCAGACCCTCGCCGGACATGTAAAGGAGGTAGTCCCGCACCGATCTGCGCGCTTCGGCCCGGCCGGCGCCACGCGCCACGAGATCGGCCTCCAGCCGGCGCTGCGACATGGATTCGGCGAGAAGGCAGGTGAGATACGCCGTAAGATCGTCGACCTCAAAGATCTGCTGCGACGCTTCGACGAAAATCGTCTTGCGCTGTCCAAGCAGAAAAAATCGTGCCCCGTCGGAGACGCGGAACTTCATTCCAACTCCCCTCGCGCTGCCGCGTGCCTCGGCATGTTTTCGTATTTGTGGTCGAAAATTCGCGATCCCGCCAGCCCCGATGAGGCGCCAACGACAGAGGATTCAATGGGATACTGCTAAAGATACATGTTTCGGCGGTGAAATAAGCAGCTTGGATTAGGGGCGCCGATGAGTGCCGTGGCCTCGAACTGCCCGCGCGGGGTTGGTGAGACGGCTGCGGACGGCCAACTCGCACAAACGACCGCTTTTGCGCATTTATTGTGTGCATGTTCTTGCTACGCGCTATTTTACGCATATATTTGCGCATAGTGGAGGGCTGATGCCGAAATTTGAAGATGATCGCCGTAAGATAGTTTCCCGCCTTGAAAGTGAGGGCTGGCACAATATCGGCGGCGGCGAACATGATAATTTCGTCAAAGCCGGCCACAGGAAAATTCAGGTGCCTCGCCACCGTGTGGTTACGCAAGGCGTGGCGCGCTCGATAGCTAAGGCGGCGGGTTGGAAATGACCGGCCAACGGACGGAGACGGAAATGGCTAGGTTTTTTGCTCTACTGGACGGACATGATGGGGCTTACGGTGTCGCCTTTCCTGATGCACCGGGCGCGACTGCGATGGGCAAGACTGTAGATGAGGCATTGCGCAATGCTGCGGCCGCGATCGCCGATTGGATCGACGACGGCGAGGTCCCGGAGCCGCGAAGCATTGACGAACTGCGTCAGGACCCCGAGGTCGCCGAACAACTCGCGGATGGAGCGGCCTTCGTTGTCGTTCCCGCCATTGTCGAGGATAGCCGCCCGGTAAAGGCCAATATTTCGATGGAAGCCGGACTCTTGGCGGCTATCGACGAGGCCGCAAGTTCCGCCGGTTTGACACGTTCCGCATTTCTGGTGACAGCCGCGAGAGAGAAAATATTCGGCGGGTCGTTGCGCGACAGTGTCCGGGAAATAGCTAAGCGGGATGCACACTGACTGCGCCACGCGAATGAGGCTGTCCGCGACGACCTGACGCCGCGCTAAAATGCCGTGCCATCACAACTGCTCCCCCCAAAAAAGAAAATGGTGCCCATAAGCGGATTTGAACCACCGATACGCGGATTTTCAATTGACCGATGCACCCGCTAAGCTATTGGTTTGTATAGTACCGATCGCGGATGCGCCACTTGCAAGCCGGCTATATACCTGCAGCTTTTCGCAGCGCCTCATTCATCCGGCTCTGCCAGCCTTTGCCACCAGCTCGAAACTTAGCGATCACGTCTTCGTCCAACCGGAGGGTGACTTGCTTTTTCGGATGCTCCAGCGAGGGGCGCCCACGCGATCTGCGATGCTCCTCCATAGCTTTGAAAAACTCAGGCGGCAGCACATCTCTCGCGGGACGCATGTTGGTAAGCTCTTCATCGGTCAACTCGGGAAAATCGACTGCATCCCATTCCTCTTTTGTATAGCCGTGACCTGGCTCGAACGTTTTCGATTTTCGGGTCCTGGTAGTCATGGAAGCCTCCTTCTTTCTCTGTCGCTTGCAGGACGAAAGCTGATGATCGATATAGCTTCCGTTCCGAGTGTCGCGAAAATGACCGCTGCCGTCCCGTCACGAAAATAACCGATAGCCTTCAGGCGCTTTCTGCCAGAAGTATCTGGCTTGCTGTCCTCTATGAGGGCACTCGCCCAATCGAGGTCGCTTACATCGGCAAAATCGAAACCATGCTTCTCAAGGTTGGCTCGCCGTTTGGGTTCGCCCCACACAATTCGCATGATTTAATGTAACTACATTTATGATGGATATCAACCCGCATGTAGCGTAGAAACATGGTAGCTGGCGCTGCAGGCAACGGTGCAGCGACGATCGTGTCAGATGTGGAATTGTCGGCTGCAGCGCATAGAGGCAGTCATCGAGTGGAAGCTGCCTCTGTCGTCGTGGCGCTCCCATGAAGAACCTGGCCTATAGCGCATCCTTTGATTCGGAAGACAAGGAGCCCCATCAAAGTCTGGTATCAAACATCCAGCGTATTTTGAGAGTTTAATGGTGCCCGGAGGCGGATTTGAACCACCGACACGCGGATTTTCAATCCGCTGCTCTACCAACTGAGCTATCCGGGCATCTGCCTTGACGGCGGCAGTTTCCTTTGGGAAACCGCTGGGGCGTGTCGTTCGCCCCGGAAGCGAGCGGGGTTATAACATCTTGTTCGGCCGTGTCCAGCACCAAATGACTCTTTTTCGAAGGAATTTAGCTGCCCGCGGAAAAGTGGTGAAAGTCGAAGAAATTCAGAGAGATCGCCGGCGCCCGCGAATTCCCCGGGGCCGCTCGACAATAACGAACGTTTCGGTGGAGAGAAGAATTACCGTTCGTCGCCGTCGTCGGCCTTCGACTCGTCGTCGGCGACCGGGATCGCATAGGAACCGGACAGCCAGCGATTGAGATCGACGTTACGGCATCGCTCGGAGCAGAAGGGATAATGCTCGCGCACGGACGGGCGTCCGCACTCCGCACAGGGACGCGTTGCGCGCAGGGGTTCTACGTTCGATCCGTTTTTCTTGCCTCCGCCGCGCATCTTCTCAGCCTTCCAGCCAACGATCGTGCACGTCGTACCCTTCGCCGACGAGGAGATTGACGGTCTCATAGAGCGGCAAGCCTACCACATTGGTGTAGGAGCCGACCAGCTTCACGACGAACCCTCCGGCAATTCCCTGGATACCATAGCCCCCGGCCTTGCCGCGCCACTGGCCGGAAGCGAGATAGCTCTCGATATCGAGCGTGGAAAGGCGCTTGAAGCGCACCTTGGTGTCGATCACCTTCTGGCGAAGCGTGCGGTCGGGCGTGACGAGGCAGATGCCCGTATAGACGCGGTGGCTGCGGCCCGACAGAAGGTGCAGTGCGCTCGATGCCTCGCTCACCAGTTCCGGCTTCGGCAGGATACGGCGGCCGACGCAAACTACGGTGTCGGCTGCGAGAATGTAGCTGCCGTCCCAGGCGGGGTCGCCGGTAATCGCAGAAAGCGCGGCCTTCGCCTTTTCGGCCGACAGCCTGCGGGCGAGCGACCGCGGATGCTCCGAACGCTTCGGCGTTTCGTCCAGGTCCATCGGCATGAGGCGCGCGGGCTCGATTCCCGCCTGCGCCAGGAGCTCGACGCGACGCGGCGATCCGGACGCCAGTATCAGTTTCTTGGTCACTGCCATCGATGCGAGCCGTTATTCCCGGATGTTTGCGTCAAGGTCATGCATGTCGCTGCCCAAAAGCGCTCAGCATTTCGGGGCGGCATGCATTGGCCGGAGCCTACTTGAAGCGGTAGGTGATACGGCCCTTCGTCAGATCATAGGGCGTCATCTCGACGAGCACCTTGTCGCCGGCCAGAACGCGGATACGGTTCTTGCGCATGCGGCCCGCCGTGTGGGCGATGATCTCGTGCTCGTTTTCAAGCTTCACGCGAAAGGTCGCGTTGGGAAGCAATTCCGTGACCACGCCCGGAAACTCTAGGACTTCTTCTTTCGCCATGCAGGACTGTTCTTTCTCGTGTTCAATAGCGGATGCAACAGGCATCCTCGAAAAGTTGCCGGAAACTACACAATCGCCGCGGCTTTGTGAACCGCTTTGATCAGGCTTTTTCGGGTAGCCGATCTTGGCGCACCGGATCGCGGCGCAAGGATCGGGATCATGCCGCCGGAGGACTGCCTTTCTGCTGGCTTTCCACGGCGAGACGGCTTGCGATCAGCGTCGCCAGATGATCGCGCACCGCCCGGTAGGCGGCCACGATCTGCTCCCGTGTGCCGGTCGCAACGGTCGGGTCGGGTGTCGGCCAATATACCACATCCACTGCCATGGATCGGGTCAATTCAAGCGCCATGTGGTGGGCTTCGGGCGCCAGCGTCACGATGAGGTCGAAGTAATCGTCCTCAAGCTCTTCGAGCGTGCGCGGCTGATGCCGGCCGATCGTCAGCCCGACCTCTTCGAGAACCACGTCCACGAAGGGATCCCGCTCGCCCTGCCGGACGCCGGCGGAGGCGACATAGGTCCCTTTCGGAAGCGCCACGCGGGCGAGCGCCTCGGCCATCGGCGAACGGATGGCGTTCATGCCGCACATGAAAAGAACCGAGCGGGGCGCTTTCGATTGCGGCATCGCGGTCGCGATCATCTCCGCCTCCCCGTCAGCCGCGCCAGTAGAGCACGCAGACAAGCGTGAAGAGCCGGCGTGCCGTATCGAAATCCAGCCTGATCTTGCCCGACAGCCGGTCCATCAGGGTCTGCGAACCCTCGTTGTGGATGCCGCGCCGCCCCATGTCGATCGCCTCGATCTGGCTCGGCGTCGCCGACCGGATCGCCTGGTAATAGCTTTCGCAGATCATGAAGTAGTCCTTCACGATACGGCGAAAAGGCGTGAGCGAGAGGATGTGGGTGGCGACCTCGGTACCGCCGTCGGTCGAAATCCGGAAGACCAGCTTCGCGTCGACCAGCGACAGATTGAGCCGATAGGGGCCCCCGGGATGCCCGACGGGCTCGAACAGGTTTTCTTCGAGCAGGTCGAAGATCGCAACCGCGCGCTCGTGCTCCACGTCCGGCGTCGAGCGGCCGATCGTCTCGTCCAGCACGACATCGCAGAGCCGCAGGTTGCGATCGGCCTTCATCCCTCTTCCCCGAGATTGAGGCGGATGGCGACCGACCGGGCATGGGCCTCGAGGCCTTCCGATCTCGCCAGCGCGATCGCGGCGGGCCCGAGAATGCGCAACTGATCCGGGCCGAGCCGCAGGATCGAGGTTCGCTTCACATAGTCGAGCACGCCGAGGCCGGAGGAGAACCGCGCCGAACGCGCCGTCGGCAGCACGTGGTTGGACCCGCCCACATAATCGCCGATGACTTCGGGTGTGTGCCTGCCGATGAAGATCGCACCGGCATTGCGGATCGCGGGGACCATCGCGTCGGGATCGGCGGTCGCCAGCTCGAGATGTTCCGGGGCGATGCGGTTGGCGAGCGGCACGGCCTTGTCGAAATCCGGAACCAGGATCACGGCGCCGAAATCGCGCCAGCTCGCTGCCGCCGTCTCGGCGCGCGGCAGCGTCTTCAGCTGACGCTCCACCGCCTTTTCGACCGCGTCGCCGAAGGCGGCATCGTCGGTGATCAGGATTGCCTGCGCGCCGGCGTCGTGCTCGGCCTGGGCGAGCAGGTCCGCGGCGATCCAATCCGGATCGTTGTCGCGGTCCGCGATCACCAGCACTTCCGACGGCCCGGCGATCATGTCGATGCCGACGGTGCCGAAAACCTGCCGCTTGGCGGCCGCGACATAGGCATTTCCAGGGCCGACGATCTTCGCCACCGGCTCGATCGTCTCGGTGCCGTAAGCGAGCGCCGCCACGGCCTGCGCGCCGCCGATGCGGTAGATCTCCTCGACGCCGGCGAGGCGGGCGGCCGCGAGCACCGCCGGATTGATCGACCCGCCGCTGGCCGGCACGACCATGACGATGCGCGGCACGCCTGCGACCTTGGCCGGCAGGGCGTTCATCAGAACCGAGCTCGGATAGCTCGCCGTGCCGCCCGGCACATAGAGACCGACTGCGTCGATCGGTGTCCAGCGCGAGCCGAGGCCGACGCCCATCTGGTCTTCGTAAATGTCGTCCTTCGGCAATTGCCGCCGGTGATGCGCCTCGATGCGGGTCGCCGCGACCTTCAATGCGCCGAGTACTTCCGGAGCGACCGCGTGGATCGCCGCGTCTATTTCCGCCGACGTCACCGCCATGCCGGTTACAGTAAAGTCGATCCCGTCGAAACGCGCGGAATAGTCGGCGAGCGCCGCATCTCCGCGGGCGCGGACATCGTCGATGATGGCGCGCACGACGGCGTTGACGTCTTCGGAAACTTCCCGTTTGGTCGTCAGGAACGCGGCGAAATCGCGCTCAAAGCTCGTATCGAGATAGTTCAGCCTGATTGCCAATGCGATGATCCTTTTGGTGGTGGCCGGCGGGGACGCTCAAGCGGGAGTTCTCAATCCGGCGTCCTCAGGCGCCCTCGGGGTGGCGCGGCTTGAACGCCGTCTCCCAGGCGCCGCCGGTATCGGCAAACTGCACCTCGATGCACTCCACATCGAGCGCGATCGATGCCTCGCCCGCGAGCACCAGCTCGATCGTGCCTTCCGGCCCCTCCCCCTTGACGTCGAAACGCAGGGCGAGAAGATCGAGCACCGCTTCCATGTCGGTGCGATCGAAGCCGAGCGACCGCACGGCACTGACGCATTTGAACAGAAGGACGGCACGGCGCCGCTCGAAGCTGCGGCGCTTGCCCTCCGCCTTCTCCCAGACGAAGCGGTTGACCACCAGGGTGAACTGCCGGCGCCGGGCGTCGTAGGCGGTGCCCGCCACCTTGAAGACTGCGTCCTGCACATGGGCGGAGACGACACCAAGGTCTTCCTCGTCGAGTGCCAGCAGTTTCAAAGCATCCATGCGATTCATCCCGTCCGTTTTCATGCCCCGCATTTTAGCGGGTGATCGTCAAGGACATAGGACGTTGCGCCCGAAACCGCAACGGCTCGGGCGCGGGAAGTGACCGAAAGGGCTACAGCGGCTCCGCGCACCTGATTGGACGCGCCAGGCCGGGTCAGTCGCTGACGCGCTCGACATGGGCGCCGCAGCGCGTGAGCTTCTCTTCGAGGCGTTCGAAGCCGCGGTCGAGATGGTAGACGCGCGAGACCATGGTCTCGCCCTCGGCAGCGAGGCCGGCGATGACGAGCGAGACGGAGGCCCTGAGATCCGTCGCCATCACCGGTGCGCCCTTCAGCCGCGACACGCCCTCGACCTTGGCCGTCTGGCCGGAAAGCGAGATCTTGGCGCCGAGCCGCGCCAGTTCCTGCACATGCATGAAGCGGTTTTCGAAGATTGTCTCGGTAATGTGGGAAACCCCGCTCGACCGGGTCATCAGCCCCATGAACTGCGCCTGGAGGTCGGTGGGGAAGCCGGGGAACGGATCGGTGACGATGTCGACGGGCTTGATGCCGGCGCCGTTGCGAACGATGCGGATGCCGCTGTTCGTCTCGCTGATCTGCGCGCCGGCGCGGCGGATCGCCTCCAGCGCCGTGTCCAGGAGGCTCGCCTCGGTATCTTCGAGAATGACGTCGCCGCCTGCCATGGCGACGGCCATCGCATAGGTTCCAGTCTCGATGCGGTCGGGCAGCACGCGGTGGCGGGCGCCCGAGAGCGAGCGCACGCCCTCGATGGTAACAGTGCTCGTCCCCTGCCCGCTGATCTTCGCGCCCATGGCGTTCAGGCATTTGGCAAGGTCCACGACTTCGGGCTCGCGCGCGGCATTGCCGAGCACGGTCGTGCCGTTGGCAAGCGTTGCCGCCATCATCAGCACATGCGTCGCGCCGACGGAAACTTTCGGGAACACGTAGCGCGCACCGATGAGCCCGCCTGCCGGCGCCGTGGCGTTGACGTAGCCGCCATCGATCTCGATGTTGGCGCCGAGTGCTGCCAGTCCCTCTATGAAGAGGTCGACCGGACGCGTTCCGATGGCGCAGCCGCCCGGCAGAGACACCCGCGCCTTGCCTTCGCGGGCGAGCAGCGGCCCGATGACCCAGAAGCTCGCGCGCATCTTCGAGACGAGTTCATAAGGCGCCGTCGTCGAAACGATGTTGCGGCTGGTGAAATGGACCGTGCGGGCATAGCTCTCGCCCTGGCGCTCGCGCCGGCCGTTGACGGAAATGTCGGCACCATGATTGCCGAGGATGCGGATCAATTGCTCGACATCGGCCAGATGCGGGACGTTTTCGAGCGTCAGCGTGTCGTCGGTCAGGAGCGACGCGATCATCAGCGGCAAGGCGGCGTTCTTCGCGCCGGAGATGGGGATCACCCCGTGGAGTTCATTTCCGCCTACAATCCTGATGCGATCCATGAGACCTCTCGCACGGGCGCTGCCCGCCTTTCTGGAAAATCGATGCCGATCCGGCATTGTTGAAGGGCGTCTCTTTAGTGGAGATGCGGTGAAATTAGAAGTGCCTTGAAATGCGGGGGTGCAGGGAAAGCGAGGACCCGGAAGGCCCCGCCTGCCGCCGGTTGCAGAACCTAATCTTCCGATTCGTCCGTTTTTGCGGCAGGCAATCCGGATGTCTCGTCCGCAGCACCCGCCCGGCGCGCGCGCATCTGCTGCTTGCGCCGCTGGAGATTGTCGCGCAGGTTCTTCGCCAGACGCTGCCGCCTCGCCTCGGCCTCGCTCGAATGCCCTGCGCCTTTTCCCCGCCCCGGCGCATGCTTATTGTGGTCGTCGCTCTGCATGGCCATCCATTACCGCAAAACCAGGGCCTTCGGAAGCGGCAAGCCGGCCAGGTGAGAGCGAAATCGGGGAAAACCGCGAAGCGGCTTCCGGGCCGGTCCGTGCCGCAAAAGGCTGCAATGGAAGAGCTTGAGCGCCCTGGACCGTGTGAGCCCGCCATCTTCCCGGCGCGGCCCGCCCAAAAACTTCGAAATGCGGCTTGCGCTCTCCCTCAAGCTATGGCAATAGGCCCCTCGCCTGATGCGGCTTGCCACGAAGTGCCGCCGGATGCTGCTATAGCTCAGGGGTAGAGCACTCCCTTGGTAAGGGAGAGGCCGAGAGTTCAAATCTCTCTAGCAGCACCATTTTTCCTCTAGAGAACAGTTATTCGCCAGCCATGAAGGCCGATGCCTTACGCCTGCGTTTGCCGCGGCAGGTACCAGACGTCGACGGGGAGCCGCCGGCCCGCCAGGGCGGCTGATTTCAGGGACATCCAGCCGGCTGTCGGGATCGGGCCTTGCAGCCGCTCGATCAGCGCAAGCGAGATCACAAGCGGAGCGTCGAGCGACTTGGCCAGGGTTTCGAGTCTCTGCGCCACGTTCACCGCATCGCCTATCACGGTGAACTCGCTGTGGACGCCGCTGTCCAGAACGCCTCCGACGACCGTGCCGTAGTGCAGGCCGATGACGGCATCGAGGGTGGGATAGCCGTTCGAGAGGTTGTGGTTCCTCCAGTCGTCGAGCGCATCGACCAGATCCAGCGCACAGGCAAGTGCCCGGTCGGCATCGTTTTCCATGGGCCGCGGCTGTCCGAATACGGCCATGACACCGTCTCCGATGAACTTGTCGACGGTCCCCCCATGATCGAAGATCGTCTGGGAGACGAACCGGCGGTATTCCGCCAGAACGGAGGCCAGATCGCCGGCGGTGGCAGTCTCGGCGAATCTGGTGAAGTCGCGCAGGTCGACGAACATGATCGCCGCGTTGCGCCGGCCGAGGCCGAAAGCATCGCCGCCTTTCTGCAGTTCCGCCACGATCAGCGGCGAGAAGAACCGCGAGAGATTGCGACGCCGCTGGTCCGCTTCGAGCGCCTCGTTGCGCGTCCGGTCGTGATCCCTCGCAAGCAGGTAGGTGGCAAAGGCTGTGAAGCCGAAGCTCACCGTCAGCCCGAAGTCCTGACTGAAGAAGGAAGAAAGCAGCGCCATGACGTCTCTGGCCCCGTGTCTCACCGCCGAGAGGGCCAGCATGGCCACCCAGGAAACGAGGACGATCCCGGAAAAAGTGAGAACGAGGCGGCGGTCGAGCTGGAGGCCCGCGTGGATGAGCAGGACGAAACCGACCACGAGGCTGGTCGTGGTCAGGTTATGGTCCTCGGAAGCCGGAGCGAGGATATAGGCGTAAAGGATCGCCGCGACGAGCAGCCCGTCCAGAACGACGAACAGCGTCTTGAGCCAGAAGCGGCCGGGGAGAAACAGTGCGGTCGCGACCGAAACGATGCTGATGATGAAATAGGCGATGACGACGACGTAGTGCGTGTCTCTGGTTCCCTCGCTTCCACCGAGCAGGAGGTTTGCAATCAAGATCGCGAAGGCGACGGACCTCAGTGCGCTCGAGCGGATTTCCTTTGCGAAGTCCCCGGGTGCGTGAAGCGTATACGTCATGTCCTACCCGATCAGGGGTGATGCTTACCGGTTAGCCGGCAAAGCCGGGATGGGGAGGCGGCGGCAATCCCGCCGCCTCCGCCTCCCCCCGGTGGACTACTTCACCTCGGTGACGGTCAGCTTGCCGTCGACGCGTTCGGCAACGAACTCGATCTGATCGCCTTCCTTCAGCTTCGACAGAAGGGCTTCGTCCTTGACCCGGAAGACCATCGTCATTCCAGGCATTTCGAGCTCCTTCAGGTCCTCGTGCATCAGTGTGACCTTCTTCGCCTTGGCATCGACCTTCTTGACGGTGCCTTTGGTGAAGTCGGCGGCGAAAGCGCCATAGGCCGTGCCGAGAGCGAGGGCGAAGGCCAGCGTGGACTTTACGATCGTTTTCATGTGAGACCCTTTCCTGAGGATTTATTTCTGTGCGACGGTCACGTCGCCGTGCATGCCCGCGTCGTAGTGACCCGGCACCAGGCACGCGATCTTGAACGTGCCGGCATTGGTGAATTTCCAGACGATTTCGCCGGACTTTCCGGGGGTGAGACGGATCGCATTCGGATCCTCGTGCTCCATGTCGGGGAATTTCTCCATCGCCGCCTTGTGCTCCATGACCTTGTCCTGCTGGTCGAGGACGAATTCATGCTCGAGCTCGCCGGCGTTCTTGATCGCGAAACGGACGGTCTGGCCCTCGCGGACCTGGAAGTCCGACGGCGCGAAGATCATCTGGCCGTCATCCGTCTCCTTCATGGTCACCCGGATCGTCTGGGTGACGTCGGCCTTCTTGCCGGGTTCCCCGACGGCCATGACCTCGTCATGACCGCCCTCGTGACTGCCGGAAGCGAGCGCCGGTGAGGCGAGCGCCGCGGCAAGAAGTCCGAAGATTGCAGCTTTCATCGTATTGTCCTTTGGTTGGTTGAAGATGGTCATGCGGTATCACCCGTGTTTGGAGTGCTTCGGCGTGATCTGGGTCTTTGCGTTGTCGGCCCTGGTCCAGTCGGGAAGCTCGCCCGTCCACTCCCAGGCCTGCGTTCCGGGCGGGTTTTCGTACCAGCCGGGATCGGAGTAATCGTCCGCCGAGATGCCCTCGCGCACCTTGACGACGGAGAACATGCCGCCCATCTCGATCGGCCCGTGCGGTCCCCAGCCGGTCATCATGGGTATGGTGTTTTCGGGAAGTTCCATTTCCATCTTGCCCATGTCGGACATGCCGGCCGTGCCCATCGGCATGTATTCCGGGCGGACTTTCCGGATCTTCTGCGCGACTTCCTTCTTGTCGACGCCGATGAAGGTCGGGATGTCGTGTCCCATGGCGTTCATCGTGTGGTGCGACTTATGGCAATGGATCGCCCAGTCACCCGCGTATTTGGCGTCGAATTCGTAGGCCCGCATGGCGCCGACCGGAATGTCGATGCTGACCTCCGGCCACCGCGCCTCCGGCCGGACCCAGCCGCCGTCGGTGCACGTGACCTCGAAGTCGTAGCCGTGCATGTGGATCGGGTGGTTGGTCATGGTGAGGTTGCCGACCCGTACGCGCACACGGTCGTTCTTGGAAACGACGAGCGGGCTGATGTCCGGGAATATGCGGCTGTTCCAGCACCACATATTGAAGTTGGTCATTTCCATGACGCGCGGCACGTAGGAGCCCGGCTCGATGTCGTAGGCGTTGAGCAGGAACACGAAATCCCGGTCGACCGGCATGAACTTCGGGTCCTTGGGATGGATCACGAAGAAGCCCATCATCCCCATCGCCATCTGCACCATTTCGTCGGAATGCGGGTGGTACATGAAGGTGCCGGACTTCACGAGATCGAACTCGTAGACGAAGGTCTTGCCGGGCGGGATGTGCGGCTGCGACAGCCCGCCGACCCCATCCATGCCGGACGGCAGGATCATGCCGTGCCAGTGGATCGTCGTCGGCTCCGGCAGCTTGTTGGTGACGAAGATGCGGACCCGATCGCCCTCGACCGCTTCGATCGTCGGACCCGGCGACTGGCCGTTATAGCCCCAGAGATAGGCGGTCATGCCCTCGGCCATTTCGCGCTCGACCGGCTCGGCGACGAGATGGAACTCCTTGACACCGCTGTTCATCCGGTGAGGCGCGGTCCAGCCGTTGACGGTCACCACCGGGTTGTAGTCGGGGCCGGAGGCCGGACGGACGGGAGCTTGCGTTTCCGCCGTCTCCATGATTGCCGCTTCCGGCAGACCCATATTCGACGTTTTCGCCCAGGCGGCGGTGGATACCAGTGCGGCGCTCGCGCCGAGTAACTGTCGTCTGTTGAACATGTTCGGTTCCTTTCTCAGTTGCCGCTTTCGGCGGCCGCTGCGACCTCGGTTTCGCCGGAGGCTCCCCCGCCGTAAATCGCCGGAGCCAGATCCGCCTCGGCCAGCCAGAAGTCACGCTTGGCGTTGATCGCGAGCAGGATCGAATTGACCTTTTCGCGGCTGTCGGCGAGCAGTTCGAAGGTGCTGGTGATCATCCCGTTATAGGTGAGGAGCGACTGCTCCTCGATCTTGGTGCGCAGCGGCACGACGCTGTTGCGGTAGTGCCGGGCGATGTCGTAGTTGGCGCGGTAGGCCTGATAGGCCGAGCGTGCTTCCGAGCGGACATTGACCGCCTTCTCGGCGAGAAGGTTCGCCGCCCGCATATAGGCGAGCTCGGCCTTGCGCATGCGCGCCTTGCCGCTGTCGAAGATGGGAATGGCGAATTCGAGATCGACCCGGCCGGTCGTCTCCGACGAAATGTCGCCGTCCTCCTTTGCCCGCTCGGTCTCGAAGCCGGCGAGGAGGTTGAGGTCGGTGACGTAACGGGTGGCCTCGGTCAGATTGTAGGATCTGGCCGTCGCCTCCAGGTCGAGCTTCGCCATCTGGAGATCGACACGGCGCCGCAGGGCTTCCGCCTCGATCTGGTCGCGCTTCATCAGGCCCTTCGGCAGGGAAGCCAGCCGGTTCGGCACCTGGAATTTGACGTCCGAACCCCAGAGGCCCATCAGCCGCGTCAGCTCCTCCTTGGCCAGACGCGCCTCGAGCCGCGCCTTGGCCCCTTCTCCCGCCAGTTCGGCGTAGAAGACATGCTCGCGGGCCTGCGACCCCTTCGTCATGGCCCCGCTCTCGCCGAGCTTTTCGGCAAGCTCGGACGCCGCGTCGGCCGCCGCCTGCGCCTGGTTGAGCTGGCCCACCGTTTCCCAAGCCGCTACGGCATTGATCCAGGCACGCCGCGTCTCGGAAGCAAGCTGCAACGTGCGCGAAGCGGCATCCAGCTGCGCCTTCCGGAACTCGGTGTCGGCGAGCGCGATATTTCTGTCGCGCGTGACGAGCGCAAGAATATTGGAGACGATCGCGCCCTCGACGGTCCGGAATGCGGTAAGCCCCGGCGTGCCGATTCCCGTAAGCCCGACACCGACGGTCGGGTTGACGAGCATTGTCGCCTGCCAGGCATCGGCCGCCGACTCGCCGAGATCGGCATAGGCCGCCTGCAGCCCCTTGTTGTTGAGCAGCGCGACCTGGACCGCCGTCTCGACGTCGATGGCTTTCTTCGCCATCAGCGTCTTCACCCGCTCGGAGACGGAGCGGGCCTGTTCCTGGTTCTGCACCCATACGGTCTGCTTGTCGGCGGCTTCGGCCGTTGTCGCCGCGACCAGGGAAAACCCGGCATTTTTAACCGCGTACTCGCCAGCGGTAACGCAGCCGCCGAGTACCAGCGGCAGTGCGAGCGTCGCCGCCAGCTTCATCCTGGCTTTCATCATGATGCGCCTCCTTTCGGAGCCTGCGCATCATTCTGGTCGCGCCATGGTTTGGGATCGACGGCCCTGCGGTCCGTATAGCCCGCGACAGGACTCGTATAGGCAACGGGGCGCACGTCGGCATCGTTGGCCGGGAGCTCCCCCGAAGCGATCACATCGGGAGGCAGAGTGGCGGCGCAACCGCTCGCAAGAAGCGGCAGGACGGCCACGAAAAACAGATGTTTCATGGATTTATCCGAATAGGAGATTGCGGCAGCGCTCGAGAGCAAGGCTTGCTCGCGAACACGCGTTCGACCCGTCAATCGGACGGGTGCATCCTATTCAGGCGCTTGGGGGCCGGTGCAGCAGCGGCATTTCGCCCGTCGTCCGGGCGTCGTCGACGAATTCCCGGACGGGGGATACGCGGGGTCCGCCAATAGCGTCGGTCGCCGCGAGAATCGCCATGCCGGCACAGAAGTCTTTGCAGCATTGCTGCTTCGCGGGCTTTTGGTCGCCTTCGGCAGAGGAGTCTTGATCGCCGTGCGAATGCACGCCGCTCGCCATATCGTGATGGTCGCTCGACTGCGCGATTTCAGATTTGGACCAGCCGCTGTGCATGGCTGCGGAGGAACTCGGCAATGCGTATACCGCCAGTGACACGAAAATCACCAGGCGGAACAGAATCAACAGCTTTTGCGTCGTGATTCGCAGCATGCCCATGCTCAATGCCTATCATCGGGCTCAAAATTGTCAATCTTCAGCTCACATCGACACGCAGGGCGCATCGACGTGTGGCGCGACTACAACGGGCGAACTTCGCCGCTGCAACCCGATTTCGAGTTCTAGGGCTTACAACGATGGCAAGGTCAATCGGAAAATATCGGGGACGAGAAAAAAGTCGAAAGTCTCAGGTGCCGTGGCATGCCCGCCACGGTCAGGAAATTGTTAACCATATTCTCGGTTCCTCGGGGAACAGCCCGGCCGGCGCCACAGGAATAACTCTATTCCGCGCTCTTTCGAACGCGGAAGCAAAACAACAGGTCGGAGAAGATGGATATGATCAAATCGGGTCTCGGCGTCACCGTCGCGGTTCTCGCCCTGTCCATCACAGTCAGCGGCATCCTGCATTTTGCGCTGTCCAGCTACCGCCCGGAGGCGAATGCCGCCGTGTCGCACGAAATCACCTCATCGATACCACGATGAAAGAGGCCGCCTTGTCAGGCGCACAAAGATCGCGCGAGGATATGCGTCAGGAAACGCGGCGACGCTGTTCCGGGCCGAAATCTCCCAGCTGAGCCAGAAGTTCGTCGCAGGAGCACTTCTTCGTGTCCATCAAGTCGAGAATGCGCTTGGCGGCCCTGTTGGCCTCCACACCATCCCTGCCGACGTTGTGCAGAGCGCACCAGATATCGAGCGCTCCGCGCATGACGTCCACGTCATCCGGAGAATAGGCCTGACGCACGAACCCCTCCCAAGGTGTACCTCAACGACCTCATCATGGGGCAATCGGGAGGAAATTCAAGGAAATAGTGAGGTACCGCAATAAGTCATATGATTGAGGGATTCGAAGCCGCAGCCGCCGGTTTCTTTTCTCTCGTCACACCCGTACGGATTGCTCCACGAAATCCTCGCTGCCGAAAAATTTCAGATAGCGCTCGACCTCGGCTGGATCCCCCGTCGCCTTGCGCGGGTTGTCCGAGAGCTTGACGGCCGGACGGCCATTTGCCTCGCTGACCTTGCATACGATGGAGATCGGGTTGAGGCCGTTGATTTCGGTCGGGGCGCAGCCGGCGAAATCATTCGTCAGGTTCGTTCCCCAGCCGAAGCTCATGCGCACGCGCCCTTCGAAATGGCAGTAGGTCCTGATGATCGTGTCGACGTCGAGGCCGTCGGAGAAGATCAGAAGCTTCTCCCGCGGGTCTCGGCCCATCTTCTTCCACCAGGCGATGATCTTCTCGCCTCCCTCGATGGGCGGGGCACTGTCCGGCCGGAAGCCGGTCCAGTCCGCCACCCAGTCGGGTGCATCCCTGAGGAACGCGGCCGTCCCGAACGCGTCCGGGAGCACGATCAGGAGGTTGCCGCCATAGAGCTGGTTCCAGTCCTGCAGAACCTTGTAGGGCGCGGCCGCAAGCTCGCGGTCGTTGCGGGTAAGCGCCGCAGCCACCATCGGCAGCTCGTGCGCATTGGTGCCGACCGCCTCCAGATCATTGTCCATTGCCAGCAGCACGTTGCTCGAGCCTGTGAAGGACGAGCCGATGCCTTCCTTCAGCGCCTCGACGCACCAGCGCTGCCATAGGAAGCTGTGCCGCCGGCGCGTACCGAAGTCGGAAATGCGCAGGTTCGGATGCTCCCGCAACTGCTCGACCTTCGACCACATCTTGGCCTTGGCGCGGGCATAGAGGACGTCCAGCGTGAATGGGCCGAGCCCTTTCATCGCCGCGCGCGAGCGCAACTCGTTGATGATCGCGAGCGCAGGGATTTCCCACATCGTCGTCTCGGCCCAGCGGCCACGAAAGGTCAGTTCGAATTGGCCGTCACGACGCGACAGCTCGTATTCCGGAAGGCGGAATCTTGCGAGCCAGGCGAGAAATTCCGGCGAAAAGATCTGCGTGCGGCCATAGAAGCTGTTACCCGCAAGCCATATCATTTCTTTCTTGGTGAAGCGCAGGCCTCGCGCGTGGTCGAGCTGGTCGCGCAGTTCCTGTTCGTCGATCTCGTCGGCAAGGCGCACCGTCTTCGTGCGGTTGATCAGCGAAAAGGTCGCGTCCACGTCCGGATAGAGCTGCCAGATCATCTGCAGCATCAAAAGCTTGTAGAAATCCGTATCGAGCAGGCTGCGGACGATCGGATCGAGCTTCCAGGTATGGTTATAGACCCGTCGCGCGATATCGGTCTTTGGCATGCAATACGCTCCTCTTGGACCGTCATGACCCGCTCTCAAGCGAGGCGATCGTGGTCGATATCCTAAGTCCGAGCGGGGATGCGGCCGACGCCGCGCTTCCCCGTCCCCGGGGGCGACTAGATCAGCCGGACGCCGGCATCGCGCATGCGCAGGGTCATGGCCGCAAGCGAGCCGTTCAGATCGATGCCACGGCAGGCGCCGAGCACCACCGACGTCGAAAAACCCTTAGCGACCGCATCGAGTGCCGAGAAGGCAACGCAGAAATCGGTAGCCAGGCCGCAAAGCGTCACGCTTCTTATGCCGCGCTCGCGCAGGTAACCGGCAAGCCCGGTCGGGGTCCGGTGGTCGTTTTCGAAAAAGGCGGAATAACTGTCGATCTCGCGACGGAAGCCCTTGCGTATGACGAGCTCCGCCGAGGTCCATCGCAGGGACGGATGAAAATCGGCACCGGCGCTCCCCTGGACGCAATGCTCGGGCCAGAGCGTCTGCTCTCCGTAAGGCATCGCCACGGTCTGAAACGGAGCCTTGCCCGGATGCGTCGAGGCGAAACTGGAATGGCCGGCCGGGTGCCAGTCCTGCGTCAGGACGACATGCGGCGACGCGTCGATGAGGCGATTGACGGCGGGCACGATTTCATCGCCGCCCTCGACCGCGAGAGCGCCGCCGGGGCAGAAGTCGTTCTGCATATCGATAACGATCAGGGCTTCGTCAGCCATTGCCTCTCGCAAATCCGGCCGAGCCGCATCGGCCATCAACAAATCGATCCCGATCACGATGATTCAGGTCGGATCGACCTAAGTCATGAACGTGATCGATTCTAATAAGTTAGAGCGGGATGCGGGCGGAAAACCGCATGCACTTTTCCTCATCCCGCTCTAAACCAGATCAACCATAGAACGCGCGCCGCGGCAAGCATGTTCGACGCTCGCGACGCGAATCCCGGCGAACCTGCGAACCTTATAAAGGTGATTGATTATAGGACGTTAATGCATGCCGGCCGAAAGCATTCCGCCGGCAACCGCGTCGACACCGCCCACGCCTGGTGTCGGCCTACTCCAACGTCAGTTGTTGAAATCGTTGAGATTGTCGGCGACGTTCACGCCGGAATTCACGATACCGATCGGCCGTGCGACGAAATCGAGGAATTTCGTGATATCGACAGAGGGATGGCGCGAGGCGTAGATGACGTCGCGATTCTTGACCGGGAAGGTCTGACCGACGATGAGGCTGTCCGGTTTCGTCATGTCGAACCGGTAGACGACCGGGTAGCGCCCGACGCGGTCGGCCTTCATGCCCTTGCTCAGCAGCTTGTGAAAACGCTCCTGCCCGAGCAGGCTCATGACGATATCCGGCTCCTCGTAGCGGAACACAAAGTAACCCTTGGCATCCACCGTCCGATCCGAGCCGCCGCCGGCGAGCGCCACGGCCTCGAGCAGGTTGAGATCGTTGGCGCCGAACTCGACGCGCTGATTTGCCCGCACCTGGCCGAGCACCGTGAAGGTGCGCGGATCGCGCGTCACGAATATCTGGTCGCCCGGCTTTACGTGAATGTTTTCCGAGGGGCTCTCGATGATCGATTTCAGCAGGACCGTGCCGGTCTTCTTGCCGCGCACCAGCGTCACATAGGTCTCGTAGGGCTGCGCCGATGGGCCGCCCGCCTTCGCGATGACCTCGTTGATCGTCTCGCTGACGAGATTGAGAGGCACGACCGAAGGACGGCCGACGGCACCGGACACCGTGACGATGCGCGACGCCGTCGACGTCGACGTCACGATCACGTCCGGCTCGACGGCCTTCTGTTTCAATGCATCGAGGATCGCCTGGCGCGCCTGCTCGAGCGTCAGTCCGGCAAAACGGACCGATCCGACATAAGGGATTGCCGCCTTGCCATCGGGCTGGACGACGAGATCGATGCTCGTCTGCTTCGATTCAGTTGTGGAAAACAGCCCGTCGCTGCCCGCCTCGAAGATCGTGACCTTCAGCTGGTCGCCAATGCCGATGACCACCTGACCGACGCCGCCGCCGATGCCGAAGCGCCGGCTGAGGGTTGTGGAAACATATTCGGAAACGAGCCGCGCCGACTGGCCATCGACATCTACAATATCAAATACCGTCGCGTTCCTTCTGCCGATCTCCGAGCCGGACTGGCCGGCATCCGAAACGATATCGGTTGTCAGAGGGCCCTCGCCCGGCACGGCCTGGCATCCCGCAAGCGCGGTACAAAGCAGAAGGGCAGTCACTCGTTTCACTACGACACTCCGTGTTCGGCACAGCAATGATTCCATACAGATATCTGCGCCGCATTTTCCCGGCAGGGAATCCGCCGGTCTCTGAAAAGCACAAAGGCCGTCCCACAACAAGCCACCTCGCCGCGACAGCCGGCAAAATAATCGAGACTGCGCTCTTCCGGCCATACCGCCTCGATATTGATTACGAACCGTCGCCGTAATTGTATTGGATGGGTCGCAGGAGACGTATATCTAGCCCTTCGGGGTTGAAAGCTAGGCACTATGAGTTAAAAGCTCACTAATACAGCGCAGGGGATAAAACCGGGGATACCCGCATAGCAGGAATGTCGCCGATTGCAATTTACGTTAGACCTTGCAATGGGCTAAGACAATTTTAACGGCAGTTCAGAGCGTTCGATCTTACATGACGGTTGAAATCATAGGGCGTGCATGCCTTGCCCCGGGAGCGAAATCTCCGCAGGCGCTGTTCAAAATCCTTCGTCAGGGCAAGTGCACCGTGACCCGCGTCCCTTCGGACCGCTGGGACCTTGCGCGTTTCTGGCACCCGGTCATGGGCACGCCCGGCAAGACCTATTCGTTTGCCGCCGGCGTTCTCGACCATATCTACGATTTCGATCCCGCCGTTTTCGGGATGTCGCAGCGCGAGGCCATGTATATGGACCCGCAGCAGCGGGTTCTGTTGCAGCTCGCCTGGCGAGCGCTCGAGGACGCCAATATTTCCGTGGCGTCGCTGCACGGAGAAAATGTCGGCGTCTATGTCGGCGCCTCCAGCCTCGACCACGCCAATCTGACGGTCGACGATCCGGCTGCCGCCGGGCCCTACTTCATGACGGGCAACACGCTGTCGATCGTCTCCAACCGTATTTCCCACGTCTTCGGCCTGAGCGGTCCGAGCATGACCGTCGACACGGCCTGTTCCTCTTCGCTCGTGGCCCTCGATCAGGCGATGCGGGCGCTGAACGCCGGAGAGATCGACACGGCCATCGTCGGCGGCGTCAATATCCTCGCCCACCCGCTTCCCTTCGTCGGCTTCGCCCAGGCGCGCATGCTCTCGCCCGAAGGGCTCTGCCGCGCCTATGACAATGACGGCGCCGGCTATGTTCGCGCCGAGGGCGGCGTCGTCTTCGTCCTGCGCCGCACCGACCGGGCGCAACGCGAGCGCGACCGGAGCTATGCCCGGATCGTCGCCTCCGGCGTCAATTCGGCCGGGCGCACCAACGGCATCTCGCTGCCCTCGCGCGAGGCGCAGGCCAATCTGCTGAGGATGATCTACGAAGGCAACGGCATCGACGCCAACCAGGTCGCCTTCGTAGAAGGCCATGGTACCGGCACGAAGGTCGGCGACCCGGCGGAGGTATGGTCCATAGGCACGGTGATCGGCGCGAAGCGCCGGGCCCCGGTGCCGATCGGCTCGATAAAGTCCAATATCGGCCATACCGAGCCGGCCTCCGGCCTGTTCGGGATGATGAAGGCGGTTCTGGCTCTGGAGAACAATTATCTGCCGGCCTCGCTGCATTTCGAGACGCCGAACGAGCAGATCGACTTCGACGGCCTCAATGTCCGTGTGACCGCCAATCCGATCGAGCTTCTGAAGGGCAAGCGGGCGCGGCTCGCCGGCATCAATTCCTTCGGCTTCGGCGGCGCCAACGCCCATGTCGTCATCAGCGATCCGGATCCGGCACAGGCGGAAAAGGCTGCGACCTCGCCGGCGGGCCACGTGTTTCTGGCAAGCGCCCATACCGCGTCGAGCCTCGAAAACCTGCTCAGAGACTATAAGGCCGCCTTTGCGGGCGCGACGAAGGAAGAGACGCGCGCGATCGTCGCCGCCTCCGGCGCCAATCGGACGCATATGCGCCATCGGTTCGCGGCACGCAGCGATCATCCCGAAGATATCGTCCGGGCGATTGCCAACCACCTGGAAAAGCCCGGCTCCGATATCGGGGAGACGGGCGAAGCGGCCGCGAAAGAAGCAAAGGTCGCCTTCGTCTTCTCCGGCAACGGCTCGCAATGGGCCGGCATGGGTGTCGAGGCCTTCCGCGAGAATCTGCACTTCCGTCAGTCGTTCACTTCGGTCAGCGCCCTTTTCAGGTTCCATTCGGATATCGTCCTCACCGATCTCCTGACCGACCCCGAACTCGACAGGAAGCTCGCGGATACGAAGGTGGCCCAGCCGCTGCTTTTCGCGATACAGGCCGCGCTCTCCGACTCGCTCGTGGCCATGGGCATCAAGCCGACCGCCGTCTTCGGTCATTCGGTCGGCGAAATCGCTGCGGCTTATGCAGCGGGGGCGCTGTCGCTCGTCGACGCCGTGTCGATCGTCGCCAAACGATCGCTGCACCAGGACCTTCTGGCCGGCCAGGGCACGATGGCGGCCGTTATGCTGGGCGAGGAGGCAGCCAAGGCCTTCGCGGCGGAGCGCGGTCTCGACGATGTCTGCGTCGCAGCAATCAACGCTCACAATTCGGTGACGATCTCCGGCCCGGCGAACGAGATTTCGGCGTTCCGCGACGCTGCGCGCAAGGCGAAAATCCCGGTTCAGATCCTCGACATCAATTATCCGTTCCACCATCCGATCATCGACCGGGCGAAAGAGGCGTTCCTCTCCGATATCCCTGATATCGCCCCCCGCCGGACGGAGCTGGCCTATCTGTCGACCGTCACGGGTGCCGCGCTCGACGGGACTGCTCTCGATCCCGACTACTGGTGGAAGAACGTTCGCGAGCCCGTGCGTTTCCAGGCCGCTGCCGAGGCCGCGCTCGATCTCGGCTGCATGCTGTTCATCGAGATCTCGCCGCGTCCGATCCTTGGCTCCTACGTCAAGGAGACGATCAAGCAGGCGGCAGTGCCGGCTTCGGTGGTGGCGACATTGCTGCGCGACGCCGGCGCGAACGGCCACGATCCGATCTCCGCGTCGATGGCGCGCGCAGTCGCCCACGGTGCCGCCGTCGACCGGTCGCGTGTCTATGGCAAGCGGGACGCATTCATCGAACTCCCCGCGCTGCCCTTCGAGCCGGTGGAACTGCGGCCGGCGGCCACGACCGATGCGACGGATCTCTTCGGACGTTCCGCAAAGCCCTATCGGCTCAACGGCTGGCGCGGCGACCCCAATGCGGGAAGCTGGAAAAACCACGTCGACGCGCATCTCTTCCCTGATCTCGCCGAACACGTGGTCGACGGCAAGGCGATCCTCCCGGGCAGCGGTTTCATCGAAATCGCCGTTTCCGCCGCCCAGCAATATCACGGCAGCGACGAGGTCGAGATCACCAATCTGGAGATCGTCCGCCCGCTCGAACTGAGCGACAGCCGCATCATGGAACTCTCGACCATCCTGTCGCCGGAGACCGGCGACATCGAGATCCGGTCGCGCGAACGTCTCTCGGAAGACGATTGGACGGTGCATGCCGTCGCGCGAAGCCGCAAGCCCTTACCGACGACGAGCAACGACTGTCCGTCCACCAAAGGCTTGGCGAAGACGGCGACCGTGACGGCGGCCAAGGCCTATGAAACGGCGAAGCAGTTCGGGCTGGACTACGGCCCGCAATTCCAGCTTCTCTCCAAAGCCGTGGCCTATGGCGACCGGCTCATCGACGTCGAGTTGAAGCACCCCCGGGCATCGGGGCACCCCCACGTCACCTACGCCCTTCATCCGATCTCGGTCGACGCGACCTTCCACGGCCTGGTCGCACTCTTCGACCGCTTCACGGGCGACAGGGGCGGCGCTCCCTATATTCCTGTCCGTTTCGGCTCCGTGCGCGTCGTCAATGCCGGCCGGCCGATCGCCCGCGCGACGATCGAGATCGAGCGGGTCAGCGCCAACTCGATCAAGGCACGGTTCCATTTCTTCGACGAGACCGGCGTCGCGATCGCACACTTCGAGGATTGCCGCTTCCGCCGTACCTATCTGCGCAAGCACAAGACGCTTGAAGGCCTTTCCTTCCACTATGAGGCAGTTCTGTCCGACGTGGTCATGCCCGGCACGAAAGTTGCGACGGCCATGCCTGCGACGCTGGCCGAGCCGATCGATGACAATGGCGTCGACAACGCGACCCTGCTCTTCAACGCCGCCATCTACCGCGCCTGCCAGGAAATTGCCCTGAAGCTCGGCAGGGGGACCGCCACAGTGCGAGGCGACGCGCTGCCCGGGGACTTCGCGTTCCAGTGCTTCCTGACGAGCTGCCTGCTGACGCTCGAGGATGCCGGCCTTTGCGAGCACCAGAACGGCAACTGGAAGGTCGCACGGGAGTTCTCGCTTCCGACCGTTCCGGAGATCCTTGGCGAGCTCTATGGCGACCGCCCCGATCGTGCGGTGGAAGCGGTGCTCGTCAACAACGCCTATGCGGAAGCACTCAGCCGTCTCGACGCGCTGCTTGGGCCGGTGCGTGCAGGCGACGACGCGGTTTCGTTCAATGCCGGTTTCATCAGCGAAGCGACGCTCGACCATCAGGCCGTGCATTCCGTGGCGAGCCGGTCGCGCATGGACCAGGTGCTTCATACGGTCGAACACGTTCTCGCTGCGCAGCCGGCAGGCGCCCGCCTGCGGCTCATCGAACTCGGCAGCGTCTCCGCCGGCTTCAGCCGCCGGCTGGCCGATCTGGCAGCGCGCAATGGTGCAGCACTTTCCATTTTCGAGCCGCGCGACAATGCACAACGGAATCTGGAAATCGCCTTCGAGGAGGATGCGCATGTGCGCGTTCTGAAGAAGAGCGAATTCGCCGATATCGGCCCGTTTGACCTCGCCGTCAGTGCTTCGGACAATCTCTACCAGGTGATCGAAGAGGAGAGCGGCGTCCGCACGGCCCTTCGCTCCATGCCCCCCGGAAGCGGGCTCGTCGCGGCCGTCAGCGCGCCGTCGATCTTCGCCGATTTCGCCCTGGGTCTCTCGGGCGGATGGTTCGAGCGCAGCCAGACGGCAGAATTCCCGATCGGCAGGATCGCGGCCGTACCCCATTGGCAGAAGTGTCTCGCAGATCTCGACCTCGGCGACGTGGTCGTGACGGATCGCGAATGCCCGCATGGGAACACCATCCTGATCGAGGCCCGTGGCACAGCGGCGGCGGGCGCAGGCGCCGAGCCGGGCGAAACCACGACACCATATCTGCTGATCGAGACTGCCACTGCCCAGAAACCGGTCGCAGCCGGTGGAAGGAGTGCCGCTCCCGTCCGTGTGACAGGCGACCTTGCCGCAGACATGGCGACGCTCCGCGCAGCCCTCGAAGCCATGGGCGACAGACCGGTGCGCGCGGTTTTCATGTCCGAGGCGGAGCGCGCCGTCGGCGACGGTTCGGCCCTGCTGCAGACGCGTGTATTGGCGCTCAGCGCCTTTGCCGAGGCATTGAAACAGCATCTCGCCGGCGTCGAGCCGGAGGGCGACGACCGGCCGCGCCTTGTGCTCGTGGCCCCGGGCGGCGCTCCCTTATCAGCCTCGGCAGGCTCCGGGCTGAATTCCGGATTGTGGGCCTTCGCCCGCGTCCTTCAGAACGAATATGAGTTTATCGACGTTCACACGCTCGATCTTGCCGGCGATGCCGACATCGGCCGCAAGGATATGCTTGCCGCAGCGCTTCCCCTGCTGACGGTTTCGGGACAGAACCGGGAATGGCTGCTCGACCGGAAGACGGGCCTGCTGTCGGAGCTTCGGGCCGTACCCGGCGCAACGAACAAGGCTGACGGGAAAACCAACGCCTTCGCGGCCGCGACCATTCGCCAGCGCGTCAGCTCGCAGGTTGCAAGCATCGCCTGGGAAGAGGCGAGCGTACCGGAGCCGGGCCCCAACGAGGTCGTCGTCGCCGTCGCGGCAACCGGCTTGAATTTCCGCGACGTGATGTGGGCCATGGGCCTGTTGCCGGAAGAGGCGTTGGAAGACGGCTTCGCCGGGGCAACCATCGGCATGGAACTGTCCGGCCACGTGGTCGCGGTCGGCGAAGAGATCGACGATCTCGCGGTCGGCGATGCGGTGATGGCGATCGCCTCCGCCGCCTTCTCGACCCATGCGGTCGTCGCGCGCGCCGGCATCGCCAAGCTGCCGCGAGCGTTGAGCCCGGTGGCCGCGGCCACATTGCCGGTCGCCTTCCTTACCGCCTACTACGCCATTGTCGAGCTCGGCCGCATTCAGGCTGGAGAGACGATTTTGATCCACGGTGCTGCCGGCGGCGTCGGCCTTGCCGCGCTCCAGGTCGCAAAGCTCAAGGGCGCCAAGGTCATCGCCACGGCGGGAACGCGCGAAAAGCGGCGCTTCCTGACGATGCTCGGCGCCGACCATGTCTTCGATTCGCGTTCGCTCGGCTTCGTCGAGGATGTCCGTTCGGTCACCGGCGGGGAAGGCGTCGACCTCGTGCTCAATTCGCTTTTCGCCGAAGCGATGGAGCAGAGCCTCTCGCTGGTGAAACCCTTTGGCCGGTTCCTGGAACTCGGCAAGCGCGACTATTACGCCGACAGCAAGATCGGGCTCAGGCCGTTCCGCCGCAATGTCAGCTATTTCGGCATCGACGCTGATCAGTTGCTGGTGAATGCGCCGGATCTGACCAGGCGCATCTTCATGGAGATCGGAGCGCTCTTCGAGGAAGGCAAGCTCACGCCGCTTCCCTATCGCGCCTTCGATTACGATGAAATCGGCAATGCCTTCCGGCTGATGCAGAATGCCGGGCATATCGGCAAGATCGTGGTGCTGCCGCCCGTTGCCGGCAGGCACGAGGTGACGGCGAAGGCTGTGAGGGGCATGAAGGTCGACCCGGACGGCGTCCATCTCGTCGTCGGCGGCATCGGTGGCTTCGGCCTCGTCGCCGCCAACTGGCTCGTCGAGAAAGGCGCACGCCGTATTGCGCTTTGCTCCCGCCGAGGCCAGCCGGATGCGGAGACGCGCGCGATGATCGAGCGCTGGCAGAATGGCGGCGTTGCGGCTTCGGTCCATGCTTGCGACATCACGGATGCCGCGGCCGTGGAGACGCTTCTGGCGACGCTTCGTTCGGAAGCACCGCTTCGCTCCGTCGTTCACGCGGCGATGGTGCTCGACGATGCGCTGATCGGCAATCTGAGCCGCGAACGCAACCGGCCGGTCATCGAAACGAAAGCCAAGGGCGCGGCAATTCTCGATCGCCTTACCCGTGGTGACAGGCTCGACAACTTCATCCTGTTCTCCTCGGCCACGACGCTGGTCGGCAACCCCGGCCAGGCGAACTATGTCGCCGCCAACGGCTATCTCGAAGGCCTTGCCCGTGCACGGCGCCAGGAGGGCCTGGCAGGGCTCGCCGTCGGCTTCGGCGCGATTGCCGATGCCGGCTACCTGACGCAGAACGCCGATGTCAACGACCTGCTCGCCAAGCGCATCGGCAAAACGGCGCTGAAGGCCCAGGTGGCGCTCGACATGGTGGAAAACCACGTCGCCGCGGATCCGGGCACGGTCGACGCGGCCGTCGTGATGATTTCGGAGATCGACTGGACGGCTGCGCGGAACCTGCCGGTCGCCCGCAACGCGCTCTTCGAGGTGATCCTGCGCAGCGCCGATCAGCATGCCGCAGGCGCCGAGGGCACGACGATGGATCTCGTCGCCATGATCGAAGGCAAATCGCCGCAGGAGGCCGAGGACATCCTCTTCGATCTGGTGGCCGGCGAGATCGCTGCCATCCTTCGCGTCTCGAAGGATACGGTCACTCGCGGAAAGATATTGAAGGAGATCGGCCTCGACAGCCTCATGGCCGTTGAACTCGGCATGAGTTTCCAGCAGAACACCGGCTTCGACATGCCTTTGAGCGGCGTCGCGGACAATACCACGGTCGGCGACATCGCGCGCAAGCTCCATGAAAAAGTAAGCAAGCGTGACCAGGGCAACGAGAACGAGAACGAGGCCGGTGACGACAAGCTTGTAACAGAACTCACGCAGCGTCATGTCGGAGCGGACAAGGAAAAAGCACTGAGTCAATGAGCAACGACGGAAACGGCCAGACCTTCCCGAAAATGAACAGCAGTCTCAAGGAGAGCCTGTTGGACAGGATGCGGAACACGCATCAATCGTCCGAGCGCAACCGGATGGCGCGCTCGGAGCGGGAGTTGCCGCCGGCTCCGCGTCGCCAGCAGGCGCGTTTCGAGGATCTGCCCGAGTATAAGCAGGTCCTTACGCAGAAGATCGCCAGCGAGCAGCTCGGCATCGCCAACCCGTTCTACCGGCCGCATCAGACTGCAGCCGGTGCGACGACGATGATCGATGGCCGCAAGCTGATCAACTTCGCCTCCTATGACTATCTCGGGCTCAACCGGCATGCTCACGTCCTCGAGCGGGCGCGCGAGACGATCGCCGACTTCGGGATTTCCGCGTCGGCGAGCCGCCTCGTTGCCGGCGAACGGCCGCAGCATGTGGAGCTCGAAGAAAAGATCGCGCAATTCTACGGCGTTGATGCCGCCGTCTGTTTCGTAAGCGGCTACCTGACGAATGTCGCCGCGATCAGCTGCCTGATGGGGCCGAAGGACCTCGTTATCCACGACGAGTTCATCCACAACAGCGCGCTCGCCGGGATCAAGCTTTCAGGTGCGACACGCCGCTTCTTCAAGCACAACGACACCGCGGATCTCGAGCATGTCCTGCGCACCGTCGCCGGTGACTACCGGCGCATCCTGGTGATCGTCGAGGGCATCTACTCGATGGACGGCGACGTCGCCAATCTGCCGGCGCTTCTGAAGCTCAGGGCCGAATACGGCTTCTGGCTGATGGTCGACGAGGCGCATTCGCTCGGGGTCCTCGGCCGGCACGGCAGGGGCCTCGCCGAACATTTCGGGGCCGATCCGCACGAAGTCGACATCTGGATGGGAACATTGTCGAAGACGACGTCGAGCTGCGGCGGCTACATAGCAGGAAGCGCCGCCCTGGCGGCCGTGCTGAAGGCATCTGCCGGCGGCTTCGTCTATAGCGTCGGCCTCGCGCCCGTGCTTGCCGCATCCGCGGTCGCCAGCCTCGACATCCTGGCAAGCGAACCGGAACGCACGGCGGCGGTGAGACGCAACGGCAGCCTGTTCCTGAAGCTTGCCAAGGAGGCCGGCCTCGATACCGGGCTGAGCGGCGGCTTTTCGGTCGTGCCTGTCATCGTCGGGGATTCGCTGCGCGCCGTCCAGCTTTCGAACGACCTGCTCGCCGCCGGCGTCAACGTCCTGCCGATCATCCACCCGGCGGTGCCGGAAGGACAGGCGCGCTTGCGCTTCTTCATCACCTGCGACCACACCGAGGAACAGATCCGCCGCACCGTCACATTGACGGCCGAACGCCTGAAGGATCTCACCGACCGCAATTTCGGCCTCGGCGGCGTCGATATCGAGAAGATGCTGAGTGCGCTCTCGGCGCGCTGACCACCAGCCGCCGCAGGCGGGCCGCCAACGGGTTCGTCCATGACACATGTGATCATCACCGGCGGCTCGAGCGGAATTGGCCTCGCGGTCGCCTCGATCTACGCGGCCCGCGGAGCGCGGCTCTCTCTTGTCGCACGCTCGCGCGATCTTCTGGAGAAGGCAGCACAGAATCTGGTAGCCGAACACGGTCTCGAGGCTGGAGCTGTCCGTGTGGAGGCCGCCGATGTCTCCAAAGGAGAGGAGATCGAGGCCGCGGTCTTCCGCTGTGTGGATGCGTTCGGACCCTGCGACGTTCTCGTGACCTCGGCAGGCGTCGTCGAACCGGCGCCATTCGAGGCGATGCAGGGCGCGGCCTTCCACCGGCAGATGGAAACGAACTTTTCGGGCACGGTGCATGCCGTGCGCGCAGTTTATCCGGACATGAAGAACAGGCGCCGCGGCCATATTCTGATGGTTTCTTCGGGTGCCGGCCTGATCGGCATCTACGGATATACCGCCTACTGCGCCTCGAAGTTCGCGCTTAACGGCTTCGCCCAGGCGCTGCGCAGCGAAGCGCGCGCCCACAATGTCGGCATTTCGATCTGCTTTCCACCCGATACGGAGACGCCGCAATTCAAGAGGGAGCTTGCCGCCCGGCCAGTGGAGGCAAGCGTAATCATGGGAACCGTCCGCCCATGGACGGCCGAGGCGGTCGCGCGAAAGATCGTCAAGGGCATCGACCGGCGGCGCTTCGAGATTTATTTTGGCGCGGTCTTGTATCTTCTCGGCCGCTTCGGGCCGGCGGTCAGGCCTTTCCTCAATTGGTGGTTCGACCGGGCAATCGCGCGCAACAGTGGACTGTGACGGCGGCGCCCGCGGCCATGCTTGTGCCAGCCAATATTAGGCTTTAAGTGTCGGGAGAAGCCTTCTGCCGAGGCGGCGACGGTGAAATGGCTCAAAGGTATCGGCTTGGCGCTCATTCCCTTCAACCTGCATGACTACCCGATAGCCTTGACCCTCGGGTGCTACCTGCTGTCCTGCGCGGTGATCTTCTATACGGACCGGTTCGCCCTTCCGGCGCGCGAACGCAGGAAGAACGCACCGAAATACGGGCGCAATCGGGACAGGATCGACCGTCTCGCCCGGCTGCCGGTCATCGCGCTCGTCTTTGCCGGCTTCTTCGCGATCTCGTGGCGGCCCCTCTATGCCGCCGCCGGCACGATGAGTTTCTTCATCATTTTCACCGGCATTTCCCGCGCGAAATTCAAGTTCATCCGTGAGCCGCTGGTCTTTTCCGATATTGCCCTGGTCGCGGATGTCTTCAAGTACAAGACGATCTTCTATGCGAGCTCGCTGAACATCGTCTTCTGGATCGTCGCTTTCCTTTATGTGTTCGGGGTATCGGCACTTTACATGTATTTCGAGCCGACGATCCTGCCCGAAAGAAGCAGGCTCTTCTGGGTTCTGGTGATGGTGGGGATCGCCGCCGGACCCTGGGGACTGTTGTTTTACGGGCCCGTGAACCGCCCGACGGCCGCTCTCGTGCAGAGGCTGGTGAAGGCGATCAACGTCAAGATGAACACGGTGCGTTTCGGTACCTTCGCTTCCGTCGTCTTCCATTTCATCATCTGGCTCGGCGTCAAGCGCGACAAGATCGTCGCCGAATTGTCGGAAATACTGCGCGCCGCGGTGCACGACCTCATCGGCCACGAGGAGGCCCCGCTGATCATCGTATGGCAGTCGGAGTCCTTCATCGACATGCGGCATTTCGGTGTCGATTCGATCAAGCTTCCGACGGTCGACCGGTTGCGCAAGCAGGCGGTGCAATGGGGGCGCTTGAGCAATGTCTTCGAGGGCGGCTACACGCTGCGCACCGAATTTGCCGTCCTGAGCGGCCTTGTGCCCGACGACATCCATGTCGATGCCAGCTACCCTTATCTCCGTGCCGCGCACTATGCCGATATCGTCTGGCCCGGAAAGCTCAAGCGCGCCGGCTGGCGCACGCATTTCATTCATCCCTATGACCGGACGTTCTTTCTGCGGCACAAGGCGATGCCCCTGCTCGGCTTCGAGAAGCTTACCATGCTCGATGCCTTCGACCATAAACCGGAGCGGGACGGGCTTTATGTCTCCGACGCCACGCTGGCAGCCCGCGTGCTCGCCGAAGTCGAGAAGCTGCCGGAAGAGGAGAGCGGCTTTTTCTTCGTCGCCTCGATGGCAAATCACGGCCCCTGGGAACCGGGGCGCGTCGGTACGCTCACCAATCCCGTCGATATCTACCTGGCCATCCTCGAGCAGTCTGACGCTGCGTTGAAGCAGCTGATCGACGGCCTCAACAAGCTCGACCGGCCGGTCTGGTTCGTCTTTTACGGCGACCACGCGCCCCTTCTGAAATCTTTCGCGGATCCCTTCCCGGATCCCCGCACGGATTATTTCATCGTGCCGCTCGCCAAGGCGCGCGCTGCGGCCCACAGCCCGAAGCGGGCGAAGGACGAGGATCCTTGGAACCTGCTCGGCTCCATGCTGAAGCACGCCAATCTGCACAAGGACGCGCTGCAATAGCAGCGTCTTCCGGAATCCGCCCGATGACAGCAGATACGACCATAGATCCCGCGGCGCCAAGAACCTTCCTGTTCTTGCAGGGACCGGCGTCGCCGGTCTTCGCCAAGGTCGCCGGGCATCTCGAAGTGCTGGGTCATTGCTGTCTGCGCATCAACCTCAATCCCGGCGACCAGATATTCTGGCGGCGCCGGGGCGGCCATAACTACCGTGGCTCGTTGGCGCGGTGGCCGGCCTATGTGGAGGCCTTCATCCGCCGCCACGCCGTCACCGACCTCGTCCTGCTCGGCGAAGAGCGCTCCTATCACCGGATCGCCACAGCTGCCGCGCGAAAAGCCGGCGTCCGAGTCTTTGTGGTCGAAATGGGTTATCTCAGGCCGGACTGGTTGACGCTCGAGCGCGGCGGCATGTCGTCCAATTCGCACTTTCCGGTCGATCCCGCGCAAATCCTGCGAGCGGCAACGGGATTGCCCGAGCCCGACTGGCAACGGCGCTACCGGCAGAGCTTTCTTGCGGAGGCGGCATACGACCTCCTCTACAACCTGCCGAACGTGTTTTTCTGCTTCCTCTTTCCCGGCTACCGCCGGCACGGCATCTTTCATCCGCTCGCCGAATATGCCGGGTGGATCCGGCGGCTGGCGGCCGGCAAAGGCGAGCAGCGGCGCGCGGATGCGTTGATCCGCTCGCTTTCGGCGAAAAATGCGCCGTACTTCGTCTATCCGCTTCAACTTGAAACGGACTATCAATTGCGTGCGCATTCACCCTTCGGCAGCCAGCGGGAAGCGATCGACGGCATCCTTGCCTCTTTCGCGCGCCGTGCGCCGGCAGGAACCAGACTCGCCGTCAAGGTGCACCCGCTCGACAACAGCCTGATCTCCTGGCGCAGGATCGTCGCGGACAAGGCCGCCTCACTCGGTGTCGGCGACAGGGTCCTCTATCTCGACGGCGGCAATCTCGATTCGCTCACGGAGCACAGTTGCGGAATGGTAACGGTCAACTCGACCGCCGGACTGCATGCTCTGAAGCAGGGCAAGCCCGTGAAGGTCCTGGGAAAGGCCGTCTTCGACATTGCCGGTCTCACCGACCAGCAGCCGCTCGACGCGTTCTGGACGGCGCCCGAGGCCCCGGATCCGGTGCTGAGCGGGGCAATGTTCAGGCTGATGGCCGCTTCGATCCAGGTGCGCGGGAACTTCTATTCCCGTGCGGGTACGGATGCCGGCGCCAAGGCGATCGCCGAGCGGCTGCACCGCAACGACGTCAATGAACCGGGCGCCTTCGTCGACCCGCCACCCCGGCAAAAGCCGGTGAGACTCAGCGAAGATCAGGCGACGCCGGCGCGCAGCAGATCGTGAATGTGCAGGATGCCGACCGGGGCGCCGGCCTCGTCGACGAGGAACAGCACGGTGACCTTGTGGTCCTGCATGAATTCCATGGCGGCGCTGGCAAGGACGTCACCCTTGATCACCCGCGGGTTGCGCGACATCACCTCCTGGACCGGTTGCGCCAAGAGGTCGCCCGCCATGTGACGGCGCAGGTCGCCGTCGGTGATGACGCCGATCAGCTTGCCGCTTTCATCTGTTATGCCGACGACGCCGAAGCCCTTGGCCGACATTTCGATGACCGCCTCGCTCATCGGACGGCCGACGGAGAGTAACGGCATCTGTCCGGTGCCATGCGCCAGCTCCTGAACCAGCCGCAGCTGCGCGCCCAGCTTGCCGCCCGGATGGAAGGTCTTGAAATCCTCGGCCGAGAAGCCGCGCCGCTCCAGGAGCGCGATCGCCAGAGCATCGCCGACGGCAAGCTGCAGCATGGCCGAGGTCGTCGGCGCCAGGCCGTGCGGACAGGCCTCCGGCACCTTCGGCAGCACGAGCGCGATCTCGGAATTGCGTGCGAGCGTGCTCTCGCGGTTGGAGCAGATCGAGACGATCGGCACCTTGAAGCGCTTGGCGTAGGTCAGCATGTTGGCGAGTTCCGCCGTTTCGCCCGACCAGGAGAGCAGCACCAGCGCATCCTGAGCGGTGATCATGCCGAGGTCGCCGTGGCTTGCCTCGGTCGGATGGACGAAATGGGCCGAGGTGCCGGTCGATGCGAGGGTGGCTGCAATCTTGCGGCCGATATGCCCGCTCTTGCCGACCCCGGAAACGACGACGCGGCCGTCGCCGTCGCCCATCAGTTCGACCGCATCGACGAGGGCGCCCGCGAAGGCCTGGTCACTGGTCAGATGGTCTGCAAGGGCCTTGATGCCGTTCGTCGCCGTCGTCAGCGTCCTGCCGATCGACTCCAGCACGGTGCCACCGGCATGCGCATCCGCCGTCGCGTGTCTCACACCCATCATCGACCCCCTTTAGGGCACCTCCGGGAAAACTGCGTCACGGTTTTCCGCCGGAAGTGCGTAGCCAAAAAACGGCCTCGTCAGCGGGCCGCAGCAAGATAGACGCCAGATAGGCTCTTTTCATGGACAAACCAAGCCTTTCGGCGGCCATTTATACCAAACCGGCGACGTTTCGAACCGTCATGCTCAGCCGACGCGCTTTTCGACTGAGGTCTCCGGAGGAAGGACCCCGCCGGCGGCGAATTCGGCGAGCGTCATCGAATCGAGGATGGAGGACATCGCGTCACGCACCGATGTCATCGAGATGCGCACCCGGCAGGTCTCCGGATCGGTGCAGTCGTCGCACATTTCATAGGCCGTGCGGCTGGCGCAGCGTATCGGCGCCAGCGGGCCGTCGAGTGTCCTTATGACATGGCCGATGCGAATCTCGGAGGCCGGTCGCGACAGGGAATAACCACCGCCCGGTCCTTTCTTCGAGCGCAACACGCCGGCGTTGCGCAGTTCCAGGAGTATAGTGTCTAGAAACTTTTTCGGAATGTTGTTGCGCTGTGCGATTTCGGTGATGAAGGCAGTCTGCCCGGGTGGAAGCCGTGCCAGGTCGACCAATGCTTTCAGTCCGTATTTTCCCTTCTTCGTCAGCATTCGAGTCAATTCTCCCCGATCCCGCAGAAACGCCGGATCCGACCTCGGAAACAGTCTTGTCCCGGCATAGCACAAGAATGCGCTGCCAATACACTGATATAGTCGACAATGGAGAAGGATCGGTAACCGAGGATGGAAGAGTGCAGGAGCGCGTCAGGGTTTCAATGTATCACTGACGCGCCCCAGAGAATTTCTTGTCCTGGAAGAGAATTTCTTGGCCTGGAACGGTTCGCACGTCACGCGGCGGCAATGCCGGGCGTCCGATTGGTGAGGTTCCGCCCGCCCTGGGCGGAAAGGAGCCGGCCAATGGCCGCGCGTGCTTCATCGACCGAACGGAAGCGTTGCGCGTCCAGGTCCCAGACGTGATACTTGACGGCCAGGAACTTCAGACGGTCTTGGTCGGGAACGACGACTCCGACGGCTTCACCACCATATTCGATAACTTGCTTGCTCATGTAAATAACGCTCCTCCGCACCCACGGGCGCGGATAATTCAATTCTCGGCAAAGGATGAACTCGGTAAGTTTGAACGGTCACATTCGGCGAAGTTGACGAATGACACCTTTAACCGTTGCACGACAATGGGAACGTGAGCCGCAGAAAGCGGCGGTCGAGAATTCGAACATGTCACTCTCCTTTGGCTGGCCCGGCATAGGACGCCAGGCGCTCATGAACAAATCGAAGCGGACTCCTTCCGCTTCCCACAGTGGCAAACTAAAATAATCTACCAATTTCGTCAACTGCAGAAACGCAAACGCGAAAAATAATTCTCACTACTCGTTTCCGCAGCTGGCGCGTCGGCAAATCCGTTCGCCTGTCCGGGCTATCTCGCTATCTAGGTAGCGCCGAATCGCCGTGCAAGGGACGGGTCGAATATAGGCAGGAATTTCCGACGAAAAAGGGGCAGCCCTCGTAGAGGCTGCCCCTTTGCCGGGATCGACACGGCGGGATCAGGAAAGGCGCGGACGGTTTTCCGCCCGCATCCGTCGACGGCACGAGGCCGTCAGGCTGTCGGCGTTTCCGCCTGCTGCCCGGCGGAACGAGCGGCTTCCCGCTCCTTCCACCAGCGGCTCAGGAACAGGAGGATCGGACCGCCGATATAGATGGACGAGGTCGTCGCGACGATGACGCCGAAGATCATCGGCCAGGCGAAGCTCTGCACCGCCTCGCCGCCCCAGATCGCCATCGGCACAAGGGAAAGCGCCGTTGCAGCCGAGGTGAAGATGCATCGCGCGATCACCTGGTTGATGCTCATGTCGATGAGATCGGAGAACGGCATCGACTTGTACTTGCGCAGGTTTTCGCGCATGCGGTCGTAGACCACCACCTTGTCGTTCACCGAATAGCCGATCATCGTCAGCAGCGCTGCGATCGCCGTCAGGTTGAAGTCGATGCCCGTGAGTGCAAAGAACCCGACGGTCTTGGTGATGTCGAGCAAGAGCACGGCGATCGCGCCGACGGCGAAGTGCCATTCGAAGCGGAACCAGATGTAGAGCAGGATCGCCAACATCGCGAGGGCGACGGCGAGGAAGCCGGATCGCGCCAATTCGCCACTGACCGTCGGACCGACGACCTCGGTCCGCTCCATGCTGGCACCGGGGATGGCGGTCGTCACCGCATCCTTGACCTTGTTCAGTGCCACCGTCTGCGCCTGCTCGCCCCCCGGCTGCCGCTGCACGCGGATCAGCACCGATTGGCCGCCGCCGAAGTCCTGGAGCGCCACCTCGCCGAGATTGAGCTCCTCGAGGCTTTGACGCAGTGTCGGCAGATTGATCTTCTCCTTCGAAACCGCCTCGACCTGAATGCCACCGATGAAATCGATGCCGTAATTGAGACCCGGCGTGAAGAACAGGATCACGGAGCTGATCGACAGGAATGCCGAAAAGCCGATCGCGAGGAAGCGGCCCTTCATGAAGGAGAAGGTGGGCAGCTGCGGCACCTTGCCAAAAAGCGACGGGATTTCCAGCTTCTTCATCTTGCGGCGCACGACGACTTCGCGCATCAGCAGGCGCACGACCGTAACCGATGTGAACATCGAAATGCCGATGCCCAGCATCATGGTGACGGCAAAGCCCTTCACCGGCCCGCTGCCGAACCAGAAGAGAAGCACCGTGCCCGCAAGCGTCGTGACGTTGGAGTCGATGATCGTCGCATAAGCCTTGTTGAAGCCGATATCCAGCGCCTTCATCGCGCCGGCGCCCGCCTCGGTCTCTTCGCGGATACGCGCATTGATCAGGATGTTCGCGTCCACGGCCATGCCGATGCCGAGAATGATACCGGCTATACCGGGCAAGGTCAGCGTCGAACCTATCAGGCCGAGTACGCCGATCGTCATGATCGTGTGCAACACCAGGCCGACATTGGCGATCATGCCCCAGGCCCCGTAGAGGACGACCATGAGGACCACGACGAGGCCGAAACCGGCGAGACCCGTAAAGAGGCCCATGCGAATCGAGTCGCTGCCGAGATTCGGGCCGACAGAGCGCTCTTCGATGATCGTCAGCGGTGCCGGCAGCGCACCGGAGCGCAGGAGTGCGGAAAGAACCGTCGCCTCCTCGACCGTGAAGCTGCCGCTGATCTGGCCGCGGCCACCGAGAATGGGCTCGTTGATGACCGGCGCGGTCAGCACCTTGCCGTCGAGCACGATCGCAAACGGCCGGCCGACGTTTTCGCGGGTGATGTCGGCGAACTGGCGGGCACCGAGCGAGTCGAAGCTGAAATCGACGACCGGCTGGTTGGTGCGCTGATCGAAGCCGACCTTGGCGTCGTCCAGCCGCTCGCCGGAAATGGCGACGCGGCTTTCGACCGGATAGCGGTTGCCGTCATTGGCGCCCGGCAGAATGTCGACCCCACGCGGCGCCGGCTGTGTGACGTCGACGCTCTGATCGAGCATGTGGAAGCTCATCTGTGCCGTCGAACCCAGAAGCTCGCGCAGGCGTGTCGGATCCTGAAGGCCGGGCAGCTGGACCAGAATGCGGTTGGAACCGATGCGCTGGATCAGCGGTTCGGCGACGCCGACCTGGTCGACGCGGTTGCGGATGATTTCCAGGCTCTGCTCGACCGCCTTGGTCATGCGGTCGGCAAGACCCGCCTCGGTCATGGCCAGGGTGATGACATCGCCCGCCGTCGTTACCTCGACCTCAGGAGCCGGGGCGGCGAAACCCACCGTGCTCACGGGCGTCGCCAGTTCCTGCAGCTTCGGCAGAACCTTGTCCCGGTCCTGGGCATCGGGGATGCTTACGGTCACGCTGTTGCCGCTGATGCGAGCCGAGGAGGCGGAGACGCGCTCGCCGCGCAGGACGCGACGGGTATCGTCGAGAAGCGAGTTGAGGCGAGCCTTCTGCAGCCCCGCCCCGTCCACCTCGAGAACGAGGTGCGAACCGCCCCTCAGATCGAGGCCGAGCGTGACCGGCTCGAACGGGAGAACGGAAGCGACCTGCTCCCTCATGGCCGGCGTAAGAACGCTCGGCAGCGCCGCAAGGCATCCGAAGATGATGATCGCGACATAGGCGAGGACCGCCCATCTGGATGTACGCATGTGGGAATTCCATAAACGCCTGAACGCGCCTTGGGCAGCGTCCGGGCTGGTTTTCATCAATGGCTGAGGCGGGATCGAAAGCCCTGCCGAACTCAAACGATGGCTGCCGCCGGTGGCGGCGCGCGGATGCACTCGTTCTGGCACGGCGCGGCGCGTGCGATTGCGGCTCGCGGCAGAGATGGAGAAGGAGAAGCCACGGGCGCAGCGAGCGCCACGCGTTGAAATTGGATGCATGGCGCCGGATCGCCGCCGGGCATCGACTTGCCGTCAGCGCGCTCGCCGCTGAAACGGAGGTCGGGCAGTGCAACCGCCCTGCATATCTGGCGGGCGACCGGCCGGTCGGAGGAACCTGTATCGGGTTGAGCGACATTGCCGGCCGGCGCTCCGGCCGCGCGGCCTGCTGCACCCTGGCCGACCGCGATGACCTGCATGGAAAGAGAGGCGCAGAACAGCCACAGCACGGCGAGAAGCCGGCTGGCGTGCATGCTCCTGCTGCCACCACCCATGAGGTCCATCGAGGACGCGGTCCCTTTCTCTTTGCATCCGGTCAATCCGCGATCGAACGCAAGCGAGACGAATTCAGCCCGAGCACCAAACTAAACGAAGAACGTGGCCGGATTCGAGCATGTGCGCTCTTAACATCACTCCGGGCCGGAAAAGTCAAATCCGGGCCGTCATGCAGTGGCGCCGGCGGTTCTTTCCTGATGGATTTCGATGAGCGAAGGCCCTGGGCGCGACGCCGCAGCGGCGAGCGCGCGCGGCAGATCCTTCACGGTCGCCAGCCGCTCAGCGGGCAGGCCGTAGGCCTTGGCGGTCAGCAGGAAATCGGGTGCGGAAGGTTTGACGCCTTCCGGCGTGATCCCAGATTCGACCATGTAGGACTCGATTTCCCGGTATCCGTCATTGTTCCAGACGAGGAAGACGACCCTGGCATTCGCGTCCACCGCCGAGCCGATCTCGGCCAGTGAAAACTGGAACCCGCCATCGCCGACGAGGCATATGACCGGCCGCCCCCGATCGGCGACCGCAGCGCCCACCGCAGCGGGAGGCGCATAGCCGAGCGATCCGTAGCCCGTCGCCGAATTGAACCAGGCCCTTTGCCGCGGCGCGTCGCAATAGAGGTTGCCGGCATAGACGGCCTGGGTCGAGTCCCCGACGATGGTGCAGTCGGGGAGCGTCCGGTAGATCGTCTCGACGACGCCGATTTCCGCAAGCATTTTCGGTGTCAGCTCCTTCAGCGCCGCCTTGCGCGCGGCCTCCGCGCGCAAGACCCCGTCCTTGGCCGCCGCATGGTCCGGCAGGAAGCCGAGAATGCCCGCAGTCGCAGCCTTCGCGCCGGAGAGGATCGAAAGCGCAGCTTGCGGCCCGCGCGCGAGCTGCGCCGCATCGATGTCGGTGCGAATAAGGTTCTTCAGCAGCGGAAAGCCGCCATCCGCATAGAGATCGTAATCGGTCTGGCCCATCTCGGTGCCGAGCGCCAGAACGAGATCCGCCTCCCGCAGCAGCGCGCGGACCGCCTTGAGGCTCGGGCTTGCCGGTACCCGGAGCGGATGGCCGGCAAGCATGCCGCGGGCGTTGACCGTCGTGACCACCGGCGCGCCGATCCGCTCGGCGAGTTCGCGCACTTCCGCTTCCGCGGTCAGGGCGCCGCCGCCGCACAGGATGACCGGCCGCGCGGCTTCCGCGCAGAGGATCGCCGCCCTCTGCAGCGTTTCGCTGTCGGAGCGCGGGCGCGTCGCCGCCGCCGGCTTTGCCGGCCTGCCCTCGATCTTCAGGGCCATCACGTCGGTCGGAATTTCGATATGGACCGGGCCTGGCCGGCCGGAAAGCAGAACGGCAAAGGCGCGGTCGACGACGAGCGGCAGATCAGCGGGGTTGAGAAGCGTGTGCGAATAGAGCGCCAGCGTCTTCATCATTCCATTCTGATCGGGCAGCTCGTGCAGCAGCCCCCGGCCATGCCCGAGGGAATCCCGGCGGTTGACGCCGGAGATCACCAGCATCGGGATCGAGTCCTGCCGGGCCTGCGCCATGGCGGTGATCGTGTTGGTAAGGCCCGGGCCGGTGATCACGAGGGCCACGCCCGGCTTGCCACTGACGCGCGCATATCCGTCGGCCATGAAGCCGGCACCCTGTTCGTGACGCGGCGTGACGTGGCGAATTTTAGATGCGGCAAGGCCGCGGTAAAGTTCGACCGTATGCACGCCCGGAATGCCGAATACGACCTCCACGCCGTTTGCTTCCAGGAGATCGACGAGGGTCTCGCCGACAGTTTTCGATTCGACGGTCATGCGCGGCGCTCCTTGCGGATGGTGCAGCGTTCGGCGAGCGCGGCGATGCGGCGGCATGCCTCCTCGATGGCGGCATCCGGAACGGTGAGGCTCACGCGCAGAAAGTTGCGTGCCTTGTCGCCGAAGGAGGACCCCGGCATCACCGCAACGCCCTCCTCTTCAAGGAGTGCCCAGGCGAAGGCTTCGCCGGAGAGGCCCGTGCCGGAGACGTCGATCAGCGCAAACATACCGGCCTCCGGCGGCAGCACCGAAACCCCGGACGCCCCCGCAAGACCGTCGATGATCCGCCGGGCGCGCCGGCTGTAGGATTCCCGCATCTGCCTCGCCGTATCGATGTCATGCGTCAGCGCGTAAGCGGTCATATCGGCGATGAACGGCTGCTGGCCGAAAAGCATGGTCTCGGAAATCGGCAGCAGGCGCTCGGTGAACTCGGCCGGGCCGACGGCCCAGCCGCTGCGAAAGCCGGGTGCTGCATGCGACTTCGAGATGGACGAGACGACGACCGTGCGTTCGGCAAGATCGGGATTGTCGAATGGCGAGGCGAAGAGCGCATCGAAGACGAGCTCCTCATATACCTCGTCGCAGACGATCCAGAGATCGTGCCGCCGCGCGACTTCACCGATCGCCGCAATCTCTTCCGCCGTCAAAACGGCGCCGGTGGGGTTGTGCGGCGTATTGAGGAGCAGCACGCGGCATTCGGGCGTGACCGCCTTTTCCAGATCCTCCGCCCGCATGTGGAAGCCGTTTTCCGGGTTCAGCGGTACGAATACCGGATGGGCCCCCGTGGACCGGATGACGCCTTCATAGGTCGCGTATAGGGGATCTCCGACGAGCACGCCGTCTCCCGCCTCGGCGAGCGCGAACATGACGGCAAAGAGCGCCGTCTGCGTTCCCGGGAAGCAAAGAATGTTCTCCGCGGTCACGGCGGCACGGCGGCGGCGGTACTTTTCGGTAAGCGCCGCCACGACTGCCGGCTCCCCGCGGCCGTTTGAATAGCGGTAGCGTCCCGCATTCATGGCCCGCTGGCACTCTTCCAGAAGCGCGCGGTCCGGCGGCAGATCCGGTTCGCCGATGGTCAGCTCGATGAGCTCGGCGCCACTCGCCTTCAGCTGACGTGCGCGGGTGTGCAGCGTCCATTTGCCGGAACCGAGCTCGGCAAGACGTGATGTGATCGACGCGTAGCGCAAGAATTCACTCCCTCATTCGATTTCTATTTTTCGATCCGAAGGCCGAGCAGGGCTTCGACCGAGGCCATGGCGATGCCGACCAGTTCGCCCTCTCGAAAGAGATCGCCGGCGAGGCAGCCTTCGACCCAGAGCCCGTCCACGAGGCCGTTGATCGCGATTGCGTAGCGGCGGCACTCCTCGGGACCGGCAGGCCGGCCCTTGGCCGAAAGAAAATCGCTGAGCAACTCCTGCAACGCGTTGCGGAAGGCGAGGTAGCCGTCGCGATGGATTTCCGCGAGCACCGGATCGACCCGGACCTGACTGATGAAGGCGGCCCAGAGAGAGATGCTGCGGCTGTCGGCGACCGGTTCGGTCAGATTGATGGCGATGAAGTCCTTGAGACGCGTCGCCGGATCGCCCTCGACGTTCTTCGCCTTCTCCGTGAGAGAGGCAATGACGGCGCGGTAAGCCTCCGCAACCATCTGGTCTTTGGATTCGAAATAATGGCGGACGAGCCCTGCGGTAACGCCGGCGCGAAGGGCGATCTGGCGGACGGTCGCTCCCTTGAGGCCGAATTCCGAAATGCAGTCCAGCGTCGCCTCGATCAGTTCCTGGCGCCGCTCGCCCTCGGGGGCGCGATAAAAGCTGCGCCGGTTCACCGCATGCCCCGCGCCGTGCCGTTCAGCCAGATCGTCATTGCCTGCGAACCGGTTGGGCTCATGCGTTGCTCCCGGGGATGACCGTTGTTGCGAGGAGCGTCAGAAAATCGACGCGGGTATTATTATACGCTTGAATAATAGCGGCACAAGTGCAACGATGCCATCCAGAAACAGCGTGACAAGCCGAAGATGCTGCACGAGAGAAAGACCAGGGGAACTGTTTTTCATGGCTTCAACGAGCGTTCCGCGAACGAGAGGAGCCGCGCGCCGATGACGGATGCGGCCCAGGCAATCGCGGTTACCGACCTCCACAAGCGTTTCGGGCCATTGGAAGTGCTGAAGGGCGTGTCGCTGAGCGCGCGGCAGGGCGACGTTATCGCGATCATCGGCGGCAGCGGTTCCGGTAAATCCACGCTTCTCCGTTGCATCAACATGCTGGAACTGCCCTCGGCCGGCCAGATCAGCGTGCACGGAGAAGAGATCCGCATGAAGCCGGACGGCCACGGCGGATTGATGCCGGCCGACCGCAAGCAGGTCCAGCGGATCCGCACCCAGCTCGGCATGGTTTTCCAAAGCTTCAATCTCTGGCAGCACATGACAATTCTCCAGAACGTCATCGAGGCGCCGGTGCACGTACTCGGCAAAACCAAGGCTGAAGCAGTCGAGACGGCCGAGGCGCTGCTCCGCCGGGTCGGCCTTTACGAGAAGCGGGATGCCTATCCAGCTTTCCTGTCAGGCGGTCAGCAGCAACGCGCCGCCATTGCCCGGGCGCTTGCGATCCAGCCGCTGGTCATGCTCTTCGACGAGCCGACCTCTGCGCTCGATCCGGAGCTCGTCGGCGAAGTGCTTTCGGTCATCGGCGATCTGGCGCGGGAAGAGCGGACGATGGTGCTCGTGACCCATGAGATGAAATTCGCGCGTGACGTCGCCAACCACATCGTTTTCCTGCACAACGGCGTGATCGAGGAACAGGGGCCGTCCGAGGCGATTTTCGGCGCCCCTAAATCCGAAAGGCTCAAGAAGTTCATCAGCTCCATTCACTGAATTCCGCAATGCTCGACAATCAAAAAAGGGAACGGCATGAAGAAGACATTGAAACTCGTGGCGCTCGCCGCCGCTCTTGCGATCACAGGCGCGGCCACCGCCTCGGCCCAACAGGTCAAGGTGGGAATCGCGGCGGAGCCTTATCCGCCCTTCACCTCACCTGACGCCAGCGGCAACTGGGAAGGCTGGGAGATCGAGTTCATGAAGGCCATGTGCGCCGAGGCCAAGCTCGATTGCGTCGTCACCCCGGTTGCCTGGGACGGCATCATTCCGGCGCTGACCTCCAAGAAGATCGACATGATCATCGGCTCGATGTCGATCACCGCGGAGCGGCTGAAGACCATCGACTTCTCCGACAAGTACTACAACACGCCGACCGGCATCATCGGCGCCAAGGGCGACGACATCAAGCCGACGCCGGAGGGTCTCGCCGGCAAGACGATCGGGGTTCAGGTGTCCACCGTGCACCAGGCCTATGCCATGAAACACTTTGCGCCGGCCGGCGTCGAAGTGAAGGAATATCAGACGCAGGACGAGGCAAACCAGGATCTCGCCGCCGGCCGCGTCGATGCCGTCCAGGCTGACGCGATCGCCCTCGATGCCTTCCTGAAAAGCGACCAGGGCAAGCAGTGCTGCGATTACAAGGGCGAAGTCGCCGAAGACGTCGACGTCATCGGGCCCGGCGTCGGCGTAGGGTTGCGCAAGGGAGAGACGGAACTGAAGGAAAAGGTCAACGCGGCGATCAAGGCGATCCGCGAGAACGGTACCTACGACGCCTTCTCGAAGAAATACTTCGACTTCGACATCTACGGCGGATAACCGCGACCTGCCGGCGGTCCGGGCGACCGCCGGCCTTGAATTCGTGTTCGAGCGGGATGCGGATTGCGGGCATCGCCCATGATCCCGCTCTTGTTTAAGAGGCTGCCTTGCTCGGGGATTCCTTTATCAACTGGAGCCTGCTTTCGCTCTCGGCGCCCGGCTGGGGCGGCGTCCTGCTGCAGGGCTTCCTCAGCTCGATCGAGATCGCAGTCGGCGGCTATGCGCTCGGGCTCGCACTCGGTATCGGCGGGGCCTTCGGCAAGCTCTATGGCGGGCCGGTGCTTCGCGATCTCCTGGAGTGCTACACGACGGTGGTTCGCGCGGTGCCCGAGCTCGTGCTCATCCTGCTCCTCTACTATGCCGGCACCGATCTCCTGAACCAGCTCCTTGGCGCCATCGGGGTCGGAGCCGTCGATATCAGCGGGCTCGTGGCCGGTATCTTCGTGATCGGGGTCGTGCAGGGCGCCTATTCGACGGAGGTGCTTCGCGGCGCGATCAAGGCGGTTCCCGCCGGCCAGATCGAGGCGGCACGCGCCTACGGCATGTCGCCGCTCCTGGTGCTGCGGCGCATCACGCTTCCGGCGATGCTGCCCTACGCCATCCCCGGCCTTGCCAATCTGTGGCTGATCGCCACCAAGGACACGGCGTTGCTCGCTGTCGTCGGTTTCAGCGAATTGACGCTCGTCACGCGGCAGGCGGCAGGCGCCACCAAGGCCTATCTCCTCTTCTTCTGCGCCGCCGGCGCGCTCTATCTGGCGCTGACGCTCGTTTCCAACGTCTTCATCGGCATGCTCGAGCGCCATGCGCGGCGCGGCTTCGCGGAGCAACGATGACCGACGAAACCACCCACGCGCTCGCATACACGCCGGAAGACCTCCCGAGAAAGGAGAGTTTCCTCAAGCCTCATCGCATCGTGCTGATGCTTCTCCTCGCGGCGCTCGTGGTGGCGGTCGCGGTCTTCATGCGCTGGGACTGGCTGCCGCGCTACCTGCCGAGGCTCGGCTCCGGCATTCTCGTGAGCCTGGCGATGCTCTTCAGCACGGCGATCCTCGGCTTCCTCCTGGCAGTGCCGCTTGGCCTCGCCCAGGTGACCGGGCCATGGTTCTTCAAGGCTCCGGCCCGCATCTTCTGTACCGTCATCCGCGGGACGCCGCTGCTGCTGCAGCTATGGCTCCTCTATTACGGGCTCGGCTCGCTGTTTCCGCAGTTCCCGGCCATCCGGCAATCCTTTCTCTGGCCGTATCTGCGCGAGGCCTGGCCCTATGGGGTGGCGGCGCTCACGGTATCCTTCGCCGCCTATGAGGGCGAGGTCATGCGCGGCGCGTTCGCCGGCGTGCCGTCCGGGGAATTGGAGGCCGCCCGTGCCTACGGCATGGGCCGCTGGACGATGTTCCGGCGCATCTGGCTGCCGCGGGCGATCCACCGCGCGCTGCCCACCCTCAATGGCGAGACCGTGCTGCAGCTGAAATCCACGCCGCTCGTCGCGACGATCACCGTCGTCGACGTCTATGCGGTGATCTCGAAGGTGCGGCAGGAAACCTACCTGACCTATGAGCCGCTCCTGCTGCTCGCGGCCATCTACATGTGCCTGACCGCAATCCTGGTCGTGGCCTTCCGTTACTTCGAAAACCGCATACCCACCCGTGGTGCCTGACATGAAGCTTTCCGCCGCCATCGACAATGCCATGCCGGAACTCGTCGCCATCCGGCGCGATCTGCATGCCCATCCTGAGCTTGGGCTCGAAGAAACGCGGACATCCGCCTTCATCGCCCGCCACCTCGAAGAGCTCGGCTATGAGGTGGCGACGGGCATCGCGAAAACGGGCGTGGTCGGCACGCTAAGGAATGGCACCGGGTCGCGCTCGATCGGCATCCGCGCCGATATCGATGCGCTGCCGATCCAGGAGGAAACCGGGGTCGCCTATGCAAGCACGAAGCCGGGCCTGATGCATGCCTGCGGTCATGACGGCCACACGGCGATGCTGCTCGGCGCCGCCCGCGCGCTTGCCGAGCGAAGGAATTTCGACGGCACGATTCACCTCATCTTTCAGCCGGCGGAGGAGAATGCCGGTGGCGCGAAGATCATGGTCGACGAGGGTCTCTTCGACAGATTTCCCTGCGACGCCGTGTTCGCGCTCCACAACGAACCGAACCTGCCCTTCGGCCAGTTCGCTCTGCGCGAAGGCCCGATCATGGCGGCGGTCGACGAGGCACGGATCACCGTTCACGGCCGCGGCGGCCACGGCGCCGAGCCGCAGGCGACGGCCGATCCGATCGTCTGCGGCGCCAGCATCGTCATGGCGCTGCAGACCATCGTCGCACGCAACATCCACCCGATGGACCCCTCCGTCGTGACCGTCGGCGCATTTCACGCGGGCTCGGCGAGCAACATCATCCCGGAGCGCGCGGAGATCGTCGTCGGCATACGTTCCTTCGATCCCGCGGTCCGCGACGAGCTCGAACGCCGCATCCGGATGATCGCCGAGGCTCAAGCGTCAAGCTTCGGCATGCGGGCAACCGTCGATTACGAGCGGAGCTACGACGCCACGATCAACCACAAGGCGGAGACGGATTTCCTCCGAGAGGCCGCCATCCGCTTCGCCGGCGCCGACAAGGTCGTCGATCTCGCCCGGCCGTTCATGGGAAGCGAGGACTTCGCCTATATGCTCAAGGAAAGGCCCGGCAGCTATTTCTTCCTCGGCTCGCGGGTGACGGGCGAGGAGAAATCGCTCCACCACCCCGGCTATGATTTCAACGACGATCTGCTGCCGATCGGCGCTGCCTTCTGGACCGAACTCGCCGAAGCCTACCTCGCGCGCCGGTGAGATTGGGGACGGGCGCCCGACTGCTTCGACCTGCAATGCGGTTCAAAATGCCGCGCGCGAACGATTGCCGCAGTGTGACAACGTGGCGATCCGCCCGTCATTGACCTTTGGCAATATTGCGTCAGATTCAATCACACGATGCAGATCGCAGATATCAGACGCCGTTCGCGTCTGAGCTTGCGGTTTCCGCCCGAAAGGATCAGCGCCGTGTTCGAAGCTTTTGACGCAACTGTCCTTGCACGCATACAGTTCGCCTTCACCGTCTCCTTCCACATCATCTTCCCGGCCTTCTCCATCGGACTTGCCAGCTATCTGGCCGTCCTCGAAGCGCTCTGGCTCTGGAAGAAGGACGAGGTCTATCTGGAGCTCTTCAACTTCTGGAAGACGATCTTCGCCGTCGCTTTCGGCATGGGCGTCGTCTCCGGCATCGTCATGTCCTACCAGTTCGGCACCAACTGGAGCGTGTTTTCCGACAAGGCCGGGCCGGTGATCGGGCCGCTGATGGGCTATGAGGTGCTGACCGCCTTCTTCCTCGAAGCGGGCTTTCTCGGCGTCATGCTTTTCGGCCTCAACCGGGTCGGCCCGAAGCTGCATTTTTTCGCAACCGCGATGGTCGCGCTCGGCACGCTGATCTCGGCCACCTGGATCCTCGCGGTGAACTCCTGGATGCAGACGCCCGCCGGCTTCTCCGTCAACGAGGCCGGGCAGTTCATTCCCGACGACTGGTGGGCGGTGATCTTCAATCCGTCTTTCCCGTATCGGCTGACGCACATGGTGCTAGCCGCCTATCTGACGACGGCCTTCGTCGTCGGCGCCTGCGGGGCGTGGCACCTCCTGCGCAAGACCGCTCCGCGGCGCGCCCGCACGATGTTCTCGATGGCCATGTGGATGGCGGCGATCGTCGCGCCGATCCAGATCTTCGCCGGCGACCAGCACGGACTCAACACGCTCGAACATCAGCCGGCAAAGGTGATGGCGATGGAAGGGCATTATCAAAGCCATCCGGAAGGCGCGCCGCTGATCCTCTTCGGCATGCCGAACTCCGCCGAGAAGCGCGTCGACTACGCGCTCGAAATCCCGAAGCTTTCGAGCCTGATCCTGAAGCACTCGCTCGATGCGCCCCTTGCCGGTCTCGACACCATACCCGAGGACCGGCACCCGCCGGTCGCCATCGTCTTCTGGTCGTTCCGCGTCATGGTGGCGATCGGCTTCGCCATGCTCGGTCTCGGGCTCTGGAGCCTCTGGTGTCGGCTGCGCGGCACGCTCGACACGAATGCCGCGCTCCACCGCGCGGCGGTGCTCATGGGCCCGGCGGGCTTCGTGGCAGTGCTTGCCGGCTGGATCACGACGGAGGTCGGGCGGCAGCCCTACACGATCTATGGTCACCTTTTGACGGCGGACTCGATTTCCCCGATCGCAGCGCCGGCTGTCGGCGCCTCGCTCGTCGCCTTCATCATCGTCTATTTCCTCGTTTTCGGCGCCGGCACCTTCTACATCCTGCGGCTGATGGCACGTCTGCCGCGCGATACGATGCCCGAACTCGACGAAGGACCCTTGCGCACGGCCGGAGTGACGCCCGGGCCGGCAACAGCCAACCAGGGAGGCCATCATGGCCATTGATCTGCCACTGATCTGGGCCGCGATCATCGCCTTTGCGGTGCTTGCCTATGTCGTTCTCGACGGTTTCGACCTCGGCGTCGGGATATTGTTTCCGTTTTTCCCCGAGAAGCACGACCGCGACGTCATGATGAACTCCGTGGCCCCCGTATGGGACGGCAATGAAACCTGGCTCGTGCTCGGCGGCGGAGGGCTGCTCGCCGTGTTTCCGCTCGCCTATGCGACCATCCTGCCCGCGCTTTACGCGCCCATCATCGCCATGCTGATCGGCCTCATCTTCCGCGGCGTGGCTTTCGAGTACCGCTGGCGCACGCAGCGCGGCGAATTCCTGTGGAACTGGGCCTTTGCGGGCGGGTCGATGCTCGCTGCCTTCGCGCAAGGCCTGGCGCTCGGCGCCCTCGTGCAGGGCATCCCGGTCGAGAACCGGGCCTATGTCGGCGGCTGGTGGGACTGGTTGACGCCGTTTTCAATCGCAACCGGACTGGCGATCGTGATCGGCTATGCGCTTCTCGGAGCGACCTGGCTGGTGATGAAGACCCGTGGCGAGCTCGCCGAACGCGCACGTGGCGTCGCGCTTCGAACCGCTCTCGCCACGGTCGCGGCTATGGGCATCGTCAGCCTGTGGACGCCGTTTCTCGAGCCGGTCTACCTGGAGCGCTGGTTCGGCTGGCCGACGGCGATCTTCAGCGTCATCGTGCCGCTGCTGGTCCTCGGCTGCCTCTACCTCCTTCTCAAAGGCATCCGCGACCGGCACGATGTCCAGCCCTTCATCGCCGCGCTCGGCCTGTTCGTGCTCGGCTATATCGGCATCGGCATCAGCTTCTATCCTTTCATGGTGCCGCCTTCGCTGACGATCTGGGATGCCGCCGCGCCGGACGAGAGCCTCGCCTTCCTTCTCGTCGGCGCGCTTGTTCTGGTACCGATGATTCTCACCTATACCGCCTATGCCTACTGGGTCTTCCGCGGCAAGGTCGATCCGGAGGAGGGCTACCATTGACGCGCTCCAGCGGGACTGCCCGCAAGCTTCTCTGGTTCGTGGGCCTCTGGGCCGCCGGCGTCGCTGCGGTCAGCATCGTGGGTCTTGCGATCAAGCTTGCTCTCGGCGCGTGAAAACCCCCGTTGCAGCGGAGCTGCCATGCTGCGTCGGTTTAACCCCTTCTCAGCCGGCGTCCCCTTTGCTAGCAGTTCGGCGCGATCAAATGGAGCGGCCTCCGCTCCGCGAGGACCCGACATGCAGAAAACACCCGCAGAATGCACGACGATGGCCGACATACGTGTGGAGATCGATCGGCTCGACCGCGCTTTGATGACGCTTTTCGCCGAACGGTGGGGCTATATCGAGCGCGCCGCGGAGATTAAACGCCCGCTCAACCTGAAGGCGGACATCCCGGCACGGGTGGCGGAGGTGAAGGAAAACGCGCGCCGGAATGCGGTCGAGCTCGGCCTCGATCCGGACTTCTACGAACGATTCTGGGGACAACTCGTCGAGCGTGCCATTGCGCATGAGCGGAAACTGCTCGGAGAGGACGACGCCTGAAGGCTTCAGCCAAAGGGCTCAGCCGTTGGCGATCAACCGCTCGTCCTGTTCCTCGTCGAAGCTGTTCTTGCGGCTGAGATGGCTTTCCCAGTCGAAGGCGCTCCGGACGATATGCTCGAGGCTCGCATGGGTCGGGACCCAATCGAGCTTCAGCCGGGCTACGGACGGGTCGGCGACTATTTGCGCCGGATCGCCCGGGCGCCGCGGCGCGTAGTCCACCATAAAATCGCGGCCGGAGACCTGGCGCACGGTATCGAGCACCTGCAGCACCGAGAAGCCGTGGCCATAGCCGCAATTCGCAACCAACGGTTCACCGCCAGCCCTTAGATAGGCGAGCGCGCTCCTGTGTGCCGCCACGAGATCACTCACATGGATATAGTCTCTGACGCCGGTACCGTCCGCCGTCGGATAGTCCGTGCCCAAGACATCGATCTTTCGGCGCCTCCCGAGCGCCGCCTCGCAGGCGACCTTGATCAGATGTGTGGCGCCGAGCGTCGACTGGCCGGCGCGGCCGAGCGGGTCGGCCCCGGCCACGTTGAAATAGCGCAACGCGACGAAGCGGAAATCATGTGCGGCCGCAGCGTCCTGCAGCATCATCTCCGACATCAGCTTGGAGCGGCCGTAAGGGCTCTGGGGCCGCAGGGCGGCCGTCTCGCTGACCGGGTCGGGCGTGTCCTGGGTTCCATAGACGGCGGCGGTCGAAGAAAAGACGAAATGGCGAATACCGGCCTCGACGGTTGCCGCAATGAGCGTGCGGGTATTGGCCGTATTGTTCTCATAATAGGCAAGCGGGTTGGCGACCGATTCCGGTACGACGGCCGAGCCCGCGAAATGGACGACCGAGTCGATTTCGTTCTCGGCAAACACCCGCTGGAGCAGCGCCCGGTCACCGACATCGCCGAAGTAGAAGCGCGCCTCCGGTGCGACCGCCCAGCGAAATCCGGTCGACAGACAGTCGAGCACCACCACCGCTTCGCCGCCGTCGAGCAACGACCAGACCATGTGGCTGCCGATATAACCTGCCCCGCCTGTTACCAATACCGCCATTTCCCGTCCCCTGTCCCTGCATATGCGGGATCAGAAAAGACGAGTTCACGTTTCAGAAATGGTAAATCGCAGCGCTGTTCGCCTGCCCGCAGCACCTATTCTCGGTTGTGTGGTTAAAGGTCCGCCGCACCGATCGGTCGGATTTTACCGATTGGCCGTACCGTCGTCGAAAACGCTCCGTCAGCGGCTGAGGATGTAGCGCTGCAAGCGGTCTGCGGCCTCGGCGATCTGGAGCGGATCGCGCAGGAAGCAGGCGCGCATGAAAAGCGCTCCGCCCTCGCCGAAGGCCGTCCCCGGCGCGAGACCGACGCCGGTCCGGTCGACGATGTCGAGTGCCGCGGCCCGCGAGTCGGTGACGCCGTCGATCTTCAGGAAGGCGTAGAGCGCGCCATCGGGTTTCAGCGTTTCGACGCGGTTGGTCGCGATCAGCGCGTCGCAGAGCGTATCGCGGTTGCGCTTCGCTTTGGCGATGTTCTCTTCGACGAAGCCGTCGCCCTCGTCGAGCGCGGCGACTGCCCCGCGCTGCATGAACTGCGCGACACCGGAGGTCGAATACTGGATGAGATTTTCGAGCACCTGCCCCATCGCCGGCGGCGCCACGATCCACCCGACACGCCAGCCGGTCATGGACCAGTTCTTGGAAAAGGAATTGACGAAGAGGATGCGGTCGTCCTCCTCCATCACGTCGAGGAAGGACGGCGCCCGGCCGTCGGGATAATAGTAAAGCGCGTAGATCTCGTCGGCGATGATCCAGAGGCCATGCTCGCGCGCGAGCGCCAGAATGGCCTTGAGATCGTCGTGGGTTGCGGTCCAGCCGGTCGGGTTGGACGGCGTGTTGATGAAAAGCGCCCGCGTCCTCTCCCCGATCGCCGCCTGAAGACGTTCGGGATCGAGCCGCCATTTGCCGCCTTCGAACTGCAACGGAACGGCGACCGGGCGAACGCCGGAGAGGTCCGCAGCAGCCGCGAAATTCGGCCAGGCGGGCGTCAGCAGGACCACCTCGTCGCCGGGAGAGCCTACCGCCTCGATCGCAAGCTTGATCGCCTGCATTCCCGAACCGGTAACATAGAAATTCTCGGGCGACAGCGCCTTCTGGAACCGGCGCTGGTAATAGCGGACCAGCGCCTCGCGAAGAGGCGGGATGCCGCGCTGCCAGGTGTAGAAGGTCTCGCCTGCCATCAACGCGTCGGCCGCGGCGCGACTGACGAAATCCGGCGTCGGCAGATCACCTTCGCCGACCCAGAGCGGGATCAGTCCTTCACGCCCGCGCGCATAGTTGACCACTTCGACGATGCCGCTTTCGGGCGCTGCCGTCGCGCGGGGGCTGAGGCTGGTCATGATCGTCATCGGCGGGCTCCTGATTGCCCGCCGTTTCTAGACGCTTTGGCGTCGGCGATCACGCGAATTTCTCTGACCTGTTTATCGAATTCTGTGATGTTTCCATCACCCGGCGGCCCCGGACCGCCGAGTGTCCGGCGCCTCAGGCGCGCTGCCTCAGAAGATCGCGAATTTCGGAGAGAAGCAGGATGTCCTGCGGCGGCGGTGCGGCCGGGTCCGGCGCCTTGTCCCTTTCGACCGAAGCACGCGCGCGATTCACGAGCTTGATCAGCAGGAAGATGATCCAGGCGAGGATCAGGAAGTTGATGAGCACGGTGATGAAATTGCCATAGGCAAAGACCGCGCCCTGTTCGCGTGCGGCGGAGAGCGTCGGCGCAGTGACACTGGCGGAGAGTGGCAGGAAATAGTTGGAGAAATCGAAGCCGCCGCCGGTGATCGCTCCCACGACCGGCATGACGAGGTCATTGACGACCGAATCGACAATCTTGCTAAAGGCCGCACCGATGATCACGCCGACCGCAAGGTCCATGACGTTGCCGCGGGCGATAAACTCCTTGAATTCGTTCAGCATGCCTCTCTCCGTGGAAATCCCCCGAAGGGCCACCCGCACCTGTCTTGCGCGGCAACCGCCGGTAGGAATCTAGACCAAAGCCCCGTGTGAGGAAATCGTACTCCTTGCATTTGGTCAAGCTCCGCGGATATCGGCGGGTGATCTTGAACTTAAGACTGATGCGCCGGCCGATTTCCAACCAAATGGACTTGCCCTATGCTGGCCGCGGAGGAGTGAGGCATGCTTTCGGGTTCGGTCATTTTTGCCTCGGCCTTCGCCTACCTGCTGCTGCTCTTCGCAGTTGCAAGCTATGGCGACCGGCGAGCCAGACGCAACGAGATTGCCGCGAAGGGCAGGCCGCTCGTCTATGCGCTGAGCCTGGCAATCTACTGCACATCCTGGACCTATTTCGGCGGCGTCGGCCTTGCGGCGGAGCGCGGACTCGAATTCACCGGCATCTATATCGGCCCGATCCTGATGTTCACGCTCGGCATGCCGCTGATCCGCCGCATCGTTCGGCTCGCCAAGACCGAAAAGCTCACCTCCGTCGCCGATTTCGTGGCTGCGCGCTACGGCAAGAACCCGGCCGTTGCGGCAATCGTCGCGCTGATCTCGCTCGTCGGGGCCATTCCCTATATCGCATTGCAGCTCAAGGCAGTGTCGAGTTCTGTCGCCACGATGATCGACACCAGCGATTACGGCATAGGCTCGGGCGAGAACTTCGTCGACCTGCCGCTTCTGGTCACGCTCTTTCTCGCCTGTTTTGCGATCGTCTTCGGTACGCGCCATACGGATGCGACGGAACACCAGGACGGCCTGATCCTCGCGATCGCGATGGAATCGGTCGTCAAGCTCGTGGCTATGCTCACGGTGGGCGTCTATATCGTCTTCGTCCTGTTCGGCGGGCCTGCGAATCTATGGGCAGAAGCGCAGCAAAGCGTCACCGTGATCGCCGCGCTCGAATACCAGACGCCGGTCGCGCGCTGGATTCTGATGATCGCGCTTTCCGCCTTCGGCATCATCATGCTTCCCCGGCAGTTCCACGTGACGGTCGTGGAAAACCGCACCGATAACGAACTGCGCACGGCCGGCATCCTCTTCCCGCTTTATCTGATCGCAATCAACGCCTTCGTCCTGCCGATCGCGATCGCCGGCATCCTGACCTTCTCCGGCTCCGGCAATGCGGATCTCTATCTTCTGGCACTGCCGCTTGCCGGCGACGTGCCGCTCGTCACGCTCTTCACCTTCATCGGCGGCTTCTCCGCAGCGACCGCCATGGTCATCGTCGCTTCGGTCGCGCTCTCGATCATGGTTTCGAACGACATCGTCATGCCGGTATTCCTGCGCCGCAGGCTCGGCACGCGCGGTTCTCTCCAGGAGGACATGGCCGGTACGCTCCTCAATATCCGCCGCACGGCGATCTTCGTCGTTCTTTTCCTCGGCTACGGCTATTATCGCGCCGCCGACATCAGCGCCGGCCTCGCCTCGCTCGGGCTGCTCTCCTTCGCCGCCATCGCGCAGATGGCGCCGGCGCTCCTCGGCGGTCTCGTCTGGCGGCAGGCCAATGCCCGCGGCGCGATCGCGGGGATGGTCAGCGGCTTTCTCGTCTGGGCCTATGTCCTTTTCCTGCCGAGCCTCGGCGGGCCGGACAATTCTCACATCGCCTCCACGGTGCTCAGCTTCCTGCTGCCCTTCACCGATCTCTTCTCCGGCGCGCAGTCAGACCCGCTGGTGAATGCGACGGCTCTCAGCATGCTCGTCAATGTCGCGGCCTATATCGTGGGTTCGCTGACGCGCGCGCCCAAACCCCTGGAGCGCTTCCAGGCGGGCGTCTTCATCACCCGCCGCTCACGCACCGAGCGGACCTTCCGCGGGCGCAAGACCAAGGTGACGGTGCGCGACCTCAAGACGACGATCGGCCGTTACATGGGCGAGGAGCGCATGCAGCGCTCCTTCCATACCTATGAACAGCAATCCGGCCGCTGGCTCGACGACAACGCCTCCGCCGACATGGCGCTTGTCCACTTCTCGGAACAATTGCTCGGAAGCGCAATCGGCTCGTCCTCCGCCCGGCTCGTCCTTTCGCTTGTCCTGCAGCGCATGGACGACACCTCCTCCGACACCGCCTGGCTGCTCGACCAGGCGAGCGAGGCGCTCCAATACAACCAGGACATGCTGCATACGGCGCTCTCGCAGATGGACCAGGGCATTGCCGTCTTCGACAACGCCAACAATCTCATCATTTGGAACCGCCGTTTCCGGGAGCTCATGGACCTCCCCGAGGCCGCCGGACAGGTGGGCTTTCCGCTGGCCGACATCGTCGCCATCCTTGCCCGCCGCGGGGATGTCCGCAAGGATGAGGAGAAGGCGCTGATCGCCAACTTCCTGACGCTCGACAAGCCCTTCCTGCTCGAACTTGCAGGCGGCGCCCGCATCCTCGAAGTCAGAAGCAATGCCATGCCCGACAAGGGCATCGTCACGACCTACACCGACATAACCCAGCGCGTCGCGGCCGACATGGCGCTCAAACAGGCGAATGAAACGCTGGAATTGCGCGTCGCCGAGCGGACGGGAGAACTCACACGCGTCAACCGCGAACTGGGCGAGGCAAGAGCGGCCGCCGAGGAGGCGAATATCGGCAAGACCCGCTTCTTCGCCGCTGCCGGTCACGACATCCTGCAGCCCTTGAACGCGGCGCGGCTCTACTCCTCGTCGCTGGTCGAGCGACTGGGCGATTCCGACAACCGGGCGCTGGTGCAGAACATCGATTCCTCTCTCGAATCGGTGGAAGCCATCCTCGGCGCCGTGCTCGACATTTCGCGGCTCGACACCGGCGCGATGAAGCCGCGCCTGCAATCCGTACCGCTCGACGAATTGCTCAGGCGGATCGAGACGGATTTCGCGCCGATGGCGAGGGCGAAGGATATAGAACTCGTCATCATGCCGACATCGCTCGCGGCGCGCAGCGATCCGAACCTGCTCAGGCGCCTCGTCCAGAACCTCGTATCGAACGCCATAAAATACACACTTCGGGGCAAGGTGCTGGTCGGCGTGCGCCGGCACGGGCAGACGGCGACGATCGAAGTTCTCGATTCGGGTATCGGCATTCCATCATCGAAATTCCGCACCATCTTCAAGGAATTCGCGCGCCTTGAAGAAGGCGCGCGAACCGCGTCGGGGCTCGGCCTCGGTCTCTCCATCGTCGACCGCATCTCGCGGGTTCTCAATCACCCGGTCGGCCTGCAATCGAAGCCGGGAAAGGGCACCGGCTTCAAGGTCACCGTGCCGCTCGACAAGAGCGCCGGCGGCAGGCTGAAACCGCAATCCGTCGCAGCGGCGAAAACGAGCGAAGCACTGGCCGGGCTCAACGTCATCTGCATCGACAACGAGCCGAAGATCCTCGAAGGCATGGCCCTGCTGCTCGGCGGTTGGGGCTGCAGCGTGACGACCGCCGAGTCGCTCGCCGGCTGCACTGAAATGGCGCCCGGCAGGCTGGGCGTGCGTCCCGACGCGATCATCGCCGACTATCACCTCGGCGATGGCACCGGTGTCGAGGCGATCGCCGCGATCCGCGGCCTCTGGCAGGAGAGTATCCCCGCCCTCATGGTGACGGCCGACCGTTCGCCCGAAGTGCGCGGCGCCGCCGAACGGGACGGCGTCTCGCTGCAGCACAAGCCCGTCCGACCGGCGGCTCTGCGCGCCTGGCTCACCCAGCTTGCCGCGGCGGGACGCGCGGCGGCGGAATAAAGTGGCTTACCGCTCGGATTGCCCCTCATCCGGCCTGCCGGCCACCTTCTCCCCGCAGGCGGGGCGAAGGGACAAGCTGCGAACTCCCGGCGCACTCTCACCGTCTGCGAGGCAGCGGGATGAGGGCAAAAATCGCAAATCCCAGGAGCGGCCGACTCAGGCCGCCGCGACCGTCCCCAGCTTCGATAGCTGGATCACCGCCTGTGTACGGCTGTCGACGTTGAGCTTCAGGAGGATCGCCGAGACATGC